>Ga0214919_10000016_pt1 | contig 267344 bp, 233 predicted proteins | sample LL1503_MetaG_FD_177994 | JGI IMG/M metagenome (GOLD analysis project Ga0214919, IMG submission 177994) | Freshwater microbial communities from Lake Lanier, Atlanta, Georgia, United States - LL-1503 | ecosystem: Environmental > Aquatic > Freshwater > Lake | place: USA: Georgia | collected... | reverse complement strand
TTTGATATTTTTTTTTTTTTTTATATAATTCATTTAAAAATTCACTAATATTTTTTTTTAATAAATTAGTTTTAAAAGAATCTAAAACAATATCATTATCATTATCAGTATTATTATTATTTTCAGGTGACATATTTAATAAAAAAGATATAATTTCATCAATAATTCCTATTATTACATTTTTATCGTTAGTTAAATAAATACAAAAATTATTAAAAATTTCTTTTAAAAATAAATCATCTATATTTTCTTCGTTATTTATATTATTATCATTATTTGTTTTATCTATTTCTTTTGGAATATTTCCTGAAACATTTTTTAAAATATATTGAAAAGTATTTCCAATATTATTATCTCCTATATTTAATTTTTTTAATTGTTCTAATATTTCTCCCTTATTTAATTGTTTTATTTGTTCTAATAATTCTCCTTTTCCTTGTTTCAAATCTTCTAATTGTTTTAATAATCCATGTGTATCTCCTTTTTGTAATTCTTCTAATATTTGTCCTATTTTTCCTTCTTTTAATTCTTTTGTTGATCCTTCTTTTATTTTATTTAATAATTCTTCTTCTGATCCTCCTTTTTGTTCTCCTTCTCCTTCTTTTATTTTTATTTCTATTTTACTAATTATACTATCACTATTTATTGTATAATCTTCAATTAAATCATAATAATATTTTTTTAAAACATAATTATAACAATTATGTTCTATATCTTTTTTTTTTATTGATCTTATAGAATATTTTATACCTTCAATGATACTATGGAAATAATTTTCTTCGCCTTTTTTATCTTTATTATCTTTAATTAATTTTAAAATTTTTTCTTTTAGTTCATTTTTTATATTATCTTTCGATACAGTTATACATGAACTTACTTTAATAAAACATTCTCCTCTTTTTGTACCATTTGCTATAATTTTAGGAACTCCTGGTAAATCTGTTAATTCTATCTCCTTATCTTGTACACCAGTTTCATTATTTTTATCTTCATCATCTTTTAATTCTACATCTTTTTCTGTTCTTACTTCTTGATCTGGATCTGATTTTTCTCCATAAACTTCGTTAATCTCTTTTATTAAAATTTTATTTTTATTAATATTTAATTTATCTAAAATAATAGTAATGATTTTCATTATAAAATTATTTTCAAAATCTTTATTACAATTAAGATTTTTTATATTATTTATTTGACTACAAATATAAGAAAATATTAATAAAATTATTTTTTCAGCTGTTTTATGTATTTCATCTTTTATATCTATATTCACTTTATTACCATCTATATTACATATTTGTTTTTCTAATATATTACAATCTGGTATTTGATCAAGTCCTGAAATATTTTGAGAAAATCCCGAAATATTATCGGGAAGATTTTTTGGTATACCATCTGGTAAATTTTTTGACATATTAATAATTCCTTCCATAATTATTACTTATATTAGTTATATTATTAATATAAAAAAATTGAATAAAAATAACATTATATTATTTAAAAGATACAATGTCAATATTTAATGAAAAGATTACTATAAAAATAAAAAAAACAAATATAATATCTAATACTTTATCAGATGATTTACATGTTATAACGTCAGAAAATAACGAAAAAAATGAAAAAAGTTCTATAGAAGAAAATAAATATTGTTTTACAAAAAATATTCGACAAAATTCAGAAAAAACAAAGAAAAAAAAACAAAAAATTTCGAATATAGATAAGGCTAAATTGTGGAATATTTTTGATAAAGATAAAAAAGAAGTTAAAAATGAAAATTCTACAATAGAATGTGTTTATTCTACACCTAAAGAATTAGATACTTGTCATTTATGTAATTCTCATCTTGTAATAATGGAAAATGGTTTTCCTACGTGTACGAGTTCAAAATGCGGAATTATGTATAGAGATATTTTAGATTATAGTCCAGAATGGCGATTCTATGGTGCAGAAGACAAAAATGCAAATGATCCTACACGTTGCGGTAACCCCATCAATGATCTCTTATTAGAATCCTCTTTCGGATGTAAAGTCCTCTGTACGAATAAATCCTCTTATGAAATGAAAAAAATACGTAAATGGACGGAATGGCAATCTATGCCACACAAAGAAAAATCACTATATGATGAATTCCAATTTATCACAATTATGGCACAAAATTCGGGTATTCCGCGTATATTTATAGATTTTGCGATGACAATACATAAAGACATTTCTCAGCAAAAAATGTTTCGTGGTATGAATCGAGATGGAATTAAAGCAGCCTCTATTTATATTTCTTGTAGACTAAATGGATGTCCTAGAACCGCCCACGAAATTGCGGAGATTTTCCGTCTAGACAAAACAAGTGCAACAACCGGTTGTTCTATGGCTGTAAATATTTTGCATAATATTGAACGTAATATCGAACCCGCGAATAAAACCGAACTATGTGCTACTTTACCAAGCTCATTTATTGAACGATATTGTAGTCGTTTGAATTTCAATAAAGAAATGACGATGCTTTCTAAATTTGTTGCAAATAAAATAGAAAAAGAAAGTATAATTACAGATAATATACCTCACGCAATAGCAGCCGGAATTGTCTATTTCGTTTCCCAGATTTGTCAAACAGATACGACAAAACAAGAAGTAAAAGTAATATGTGGTGTTAGTGAAGTAACTATCAATAAATGTTATAAAAAATTAGAAGCTATAAAAGAAACTTTAATACCATCTTTTATAATGAAAAAATACTCTTAATAAATGAAATAAATACTCTTAATAAATGAAATAAATAGTTTTACATATATCTACTACTATGGATAAAACTGAAAGATTGGAAAATATTAAAAATGCAATAGAATTTATGAATAAATATAATCAAATTGAAGTATTGAAAATATTAGAAAAAAATATGTGTAAAATAAATGAAAACAAAAGCGGAGTTTATATTAATCTTTCTTTTTTATCTGAAAAAACAATAGCCGAATTAGAAAAATATGTTGAATATACAAAAGATCAAGAAGACTCTTTAAATACTATGGAATATCAAAAAGAAGAATTCAAAAATGCATTCTTTATAGAAAAAGAAGATAAAGACAACTTGACATTATCTTATAACAATAAATAATAATAGTAATAATATTAGATTTAACATGTTTAGTTCGAGAATGTTGAATAACCTTTTTTTCAACAATACCGATCTTACACTTGAAGAAATACAACAATTTATGTTAACAAAAAATAATTGTCAGACTGTTTTGGAAAATTTAACACCAATTATTGAAAGCACCATTGAAACCAACAGTATTAATATTCTTAATAATATTCCTATTATAAAAACACCAATTCTAGAAAAAAAGGAGAAATCTACTTCTTTTTTACCTCGACAACAGGATACATTATTTTGGTGTATATTTATTATTGTAAATGGTTTTAATGAATATAATGAAATTCAAAGAAATTATGGAGTAGTAGAATTAGAAATTAAAAAAAAAATAGCCGATTATTTGAAAGACAATTCGTCTAATATGAAACAAACAAATTATAAAATCACAAAAATAAAAATACAAGAAATAATGTCAGAATTATTAACAAGTCAAAAAATGACAAGTTACGAATGTTTATTAGCTATGTGTGTTTTCTATAAAATAAATATTGCGATTATTTTTTCAAACGATAAAATTATGACAGAATTTATATCTTCGAATGATGAAGAAACCCCTTTTTATATTTTGAATAAAGACTCTTATGGAAAATACAAAGTAGATACAGTAAAAAAAACATGGAAAGAAATACAAGAAATGAAACAAACACGTGTATGTTTAGATAATTATTTAAAACCTATGAAATCCATCTCTAATTATACCATTCCTAACTTAGAAGAATTGGCTACAAAATTGGGTGTATTTGACATTACAAATAAATATAAAAAACAAGAGCTTTATGAATTGATAAATAATACTATCAATCCAGTAATTACCAATATTGTTCGAACCTAATAAAAAAATTGATATAAAAATATGATTTTATTATATAGTAATAATAATATCATAATGGAAAGATCATTTGATAAGACAATAAAACCATATGAAGAAAGAAAAACATTGACTCCAAAGCAAAAAAAGGAAGCATTTGATAATATCGTAAAAGAATATTTAGAAAGCAACCCTCTTCTTCAAAATGGTCGTCGTCAAAATGAATTAGAAATACGTTTTGGAACGAATCATAAATTGGCAAAATCAATTACGAAAATTGATTATGACAACGTCGTAAAACAATTATATTCATGTGGATTTCTTCCAGAAAATAAAGACGGAATACAAATCCTTCGTATTATTCCTGAATCAATAGATACAAAGACAGGGAAAACGAAAATGCAAATACGCGCAGAAATAGTAGGAAGTGATTTAATACAGGAATATTGCAGGAGTAATAGTATTCAAAATGTTATAAATATGCCATCTACTCTTTTCAATAAAATAAAATTCACGAAAAAAATGACAGCAATGACAAATACCGGACAATTCATACAACGTTTAGATATGGACGATTATAATTTCCGTGTTTCTTTTCAAACAGAACAGGATTTCAACGTCCAATCTGAAATAGCACGTAATATTATTTCAAAATGGGCGGATTCTAAAAAGATTTTTCGTTCAATGAATCGTGTCAGATTTTATCACCCTGATATGCCCGTATTTGCGGATTTAAGTATTGTAAAATCTTCTTCTGGAACCTATAATCATATTCCTATCCCTCAATATAGTATTCAAGAAGCCGGTGTTTTACAAAATATAGAAAAATATGAAATAGAATTAGAAATAGATAATTCCAAAGTTGGTGTTGGAACCAATTTTAATACAGTAGAATCTCTTATGGGAGTCATTCGAAAAAATATAAGAACTATATTAAGTGGTTTACAGGGTACTCCATATCCTATTTCGTATCAAGAACAATCCGATATTCTTCAGGAATATATGGCAGTCGTTCATGGTGAATTATTAGAGGGTAACGATGACGATGAAAACGATAAAAAAGGGGATAAAAAACAAATCATGGATTCCAAATCTACAAGAGAAATTTTGGAGCAAATCAAAAAAAATCCCAAAAAAATTTTTCCTTCTGATTTTATAGGTCCTTCTTCTTATACATTACAACTTGGAAATATAATTTCTCCGAATGAAAAATATAGCACTCCTAATATTCGAAACCATTTTACTGTTACTGATAAAGCTGATGGAGAACGCCGTTTGCTTTATATTTCCGAAAATGGTTATATTTATTTGATTGATACAAATATGAATGTTATTTTCACAGGAACCAAAACCATTGAAAAAACACTCTTTTTCTCCATTTTAGATGGAGAACATATTAAACATGATAGAAACGGTAAGTTCATCAATTTGTTTGCAGCATTTGATATATATTATGTAAATAAAAAGAGTATTCGAGAATTTATGTTTTATCCGGAACTAGAAGAAGACGATCCAACAAAATTCCGTCTTCCCTTACTGAAACATTTTATAGAATTATTGAAACCTGCATCTATATTTGAAGAGAAAACCGAGGTAACACCAAAAGAAAATAAGATTTCTACCAATTTTATTATAAAATGTAAGAATTTCAAAGCTACAAGTGATTTCAAAACAATATTTGAATGTTGTTCGGAAATACTTTCTAATATACAAGATGGAACATACGAATACAATACAGATGGTCTTATATTTACACCCTCTAATTTTGCTGTAGGATCTTCTAGACAAGGTGGACCAGCAGGTAAACTATCTAAAATAACATGGTCTCATTCTTTCAAATGGAAACCCCCAGAATTCAATACTGTTGATTTCTTAGTTACAATGAAAAAAGATAAGTCGGGAAAAGATGAGGTCCATCATGTGTTTCAAGAAGGCCGTAATTTACAGGAAAATCAAGATATTATTCAATATAAAACTCTTGTATTGCATGTTGGTTTCAATCCTCGTGAAGATGGATATATTAATCCATTCCAAGACTTATTGAATGACAATATACAACATTTGAAAGATCAAAATGAGAACGATAAAAAATACAAACCCGTTCCATTTGTTCCTACAGATCCATATGATCCAAATGCTTGTTATTGTAATATTTTACTGAAAGAGGATGGAAGCAAATTATTGATGCTTACCGAAGATGGGGAATATTTTGAAGACGATATGATTGTAGAATTCAAATATGTAATAGAAAATGAAGACGGATGGAAATGGGTTCCTATTCGTGTTCGCTATGATAAAACCGCGCAATTACGTTCTAAAAAGAATAATTTCGGTAATTCTTATAAAGTTGCAAATAGCAATTGGTATTCGATCCATCATCCAATAACATCGGAAATGATTTCTTCAGGGAATGATATTCCTGAAAATACTACCGACGAAGATGTATATTATAATAAATCAAATGAAGAAACCAGCACACAGGGTTTACGCGATTTCCATAATCTCTTTGTAAAAAGGAATTTGATTACAGGAGCAGCAAATCGCGGAGATACTCTTATCGATTTTGCAGTAGGGAAAGCAGGTGACTTGAAAAAATGGATACATTCTAATATGTCTTTTGTATTTGGTATTGATTATTCGAGAGATAATATTATCAATCAATTAGATGGTGCTTGTGCGAGATATTTGAATGAAGCAAAAAAAGCGACGAATATACCGAAAGCATTATTCGTACAAGGTGATAGTGGATTGAATATACGAAATGGTTCCGCATTTACTACTGAAAAAGACAAACAAATATCACGTGCTGTTTTCGGTCAAGGTGCAAAAGATATTACTCAATTAGGGAAAGGGGTTTATAATCAATACGGTGCTGGTGAATCAGGATTTAATATTAGTTCTTGTCAATTTGCATTGCATTATTTCTTCAAAAATTCGAAAACGTTCCATGAATTTTTGAGAAATGTTTCTGAGTGTACGAAATTAGGTGGGTATTTTATAGGTACTTGTTATGACGGACAAACTGTATTCAATTTATTGAAATCTGTTAAAAAAGATGAGGGTATTACTATTATTAAAAATGATCGTAAAATATACGAAGTTGTCAAGAAATATGACGAAACTGGTTTTCCAGAGGATGAAATGAGTTTAGGATATCCAATCCATGTTTATCAAGAAAGCATTAATCAATATATACAAGAATATTTGGTGAATTTCAATTATTTTATAAGAATTATGGAGGATTATGGGTTTATTTTGGCGAAGAATGAATCTCGTGGTATGAACTTACCCGATGCTACAGGAATGTTCTCCGAATTATTTAATATTATGGAAATTGAAATTAAACAAAAACCTTATCGTCAATCGGAATATCGTAAGGCTATGTTTATGTCACCCGAAGAGCGTCGTATTTCCTTTATGAATCGTTATTTTGTTTTCAAAAAGGTTCGTTCTGTAGATGCTAAAAAAATGTCGGAAGTTATTTTGAAAGAACAGGGATTACAAGACCGAAATGCGGAAGAGAACTTGGAGGAAGTTTCTAAAATGATTCTTGATGAAGAAGCAGAAAATAAAACGATTGAAAAGAAAAAGAGGAGATTGGTAATCAGGAAAAATAATAAAAAAACGGATATTACATTTGAGGAGGTTGTAGAAAAAACAGATGAAACACCACAAGAAAAAATAAGAATAAAAGTGAAAAGATAAACGTTCAAAAATAGAAACCTATTACAAATAATATTTATAAATATTTATTTTTTCATAATGTTTCCATTTGAGAAGTTCTAATTCATCAAAATGAAATCTATAATTATAAGATAAATAATAAGTATCTTTCAAATTCTCAAACTCGGTTATTTTACCATTTTCTATTTTCCCAAAAACACAAAAAGAACAACAATTTATTGCTATTTCATCTACATATGTTAATAAATAAGTATTTTTTCTTATTACACCTTTTTACATTTCAAACGCCGATTATTCATATATGAGTTATATGAATAATTACTTGTAAAGTTTTCTTATTTTTCGGGTTTTGTTCTTTTCCACATATTTTTCCGGTCGTTCGTATGCTCCTTTGAATATATTTTCATATTTTTCACTCGGTATTTCAGTTATGACCTGTGCTATATTATGTTTCAAAATCAGATAGGTTAATCCATTTTTCTTCTGTAATCGGGATTTCAACATACTAAAGAAATTTTCAATGCTATTGGTAAAATGTTGGTAAGGAACCGAATAACAAATATTATTGTGTTTATTTACCAAATCTTTGATGCGTTGGTTTCTATGAGAAGAAGCATTATCTAAAATAATGAGTTTATTTTTCAATTTACCTGTAATATGTTCTTCCAAAAAATCAACTAATCTGTCCGTATTTATGCCACCTTTATCATACAAGTCCCACCCAATAACGCCTTTGACTGTAATGGCAAACACACCGGTATATTTTTTGAATACTTCTTGAGATTGTGTTTTGATAACACATCGTTTTCCTTTGTTACTGTAACAATGGTTGCGTTTTTGTAGCGACTTGATAGAGGTTTCGTCTATACAAATAATATCTTCTATTTTGTATTGTTTTACCTTTTCATAAAATGACTGTATTTGATGGTTGATATTGATTTCTTTCCCGAATCGTAAGGTAGGTTCGTGGCGTATTCTGGTCAATTTCAAGGTAACATTGTTATCTCGTATTACACGGAATATTTGAGTGGTGGTTAAATCTACTTCCTTGAATTTGTCCTTGAGTTTTTGTAACAAATCGTGTAAGGTAACTGTGCGATTGGTCTTAATTTCTTGTAGTAAAAACCGAACATATTCCTTTTTCACTTTATACGCAACCGGTTCCTTGTAATGATTATCCACTGTTCCATCTTTCTGGTATTTCTTTACCCATCTCATCAAACTGCGTGGCGAACATTGAAAAATTTTACATACATGTTCTTGGGTATTATCCTCCACTAAATAATGTTGAACTGCGGTAAGTTTATAATCGTTACTTTTATGTGAAGGCATTCTATATTATTTTGAGAAAAATTGATTGTAATAATATATTATATTTTATATGATATTATAAGATGTTGATTATTGAAAACGGTATTAAAGCAAAGCAATTGGTAACGAGTTTTACTGAATTATACGATGACTCTTTTACTCAAAGATGGTTAAAAGAAACATATCCGGTATTTTGTGTAGTTAAATATGATGAAACAAAAACAAATCCTATATGTGTCGCTTTATTACATAAAATAGATTTTGACTCATTACATATATTTGATAATCCGGTATTATTAGATTACATTTACACTATGACCGAACACAGAAGAAACAATTATGCTTATAATTTATTGCGAAAAATTATGAAAAAAAACAAGATTATTGGGTTTTGTTGTAACGATGAAAGTGCAAAATTATTTGTTAAATGTGGATTTTCATATCATCCTGATAAACAATGGATGGTAAGATTTCCATCATTATCAAACACAAAAACTAAAGAGTTGTTAAATGTTAAATCGAAACTTGAACTCCAAAAAATGTGGGAATATGAAAAAACAAATAGTCCGTTTATAATTGAAGGAACATTAAGACATCAAGAAAATATTATAACAGCAAAACAAAAATACGGTTTAGAATTTAGAGTCAAAATTATATCAACAAAATATTTTGGGGATGACGCAGATATACCAACAATAGTATGTTTTGATGACGAAAAGTTAGTGCTTGGAAAACCAAGATATCCAGAATGTTTTACGAAACACGAGTATATTATAATATTAGTTGATAAACATAATAGTGGTTTATTTTCGATTGATATTTTGTAAAACAAAATTATTCAGTATGTTTCTTGCTTTCGCAATGTCGTGTAAATAATATTTCTGCGTAAGTTCCAAAATCACACTTCTCACAATAATATTTGAATTCTTTTTTTCGTTCTTCACTGTTAGAATGATGGGTTAAACAGTGGACTTTCATACAAGTTAAATTGTTGGTAGTATATTCACAGTGCTTACATTTTGGTTCTAATACTTTATCACTTCTGATTTTTCTTTTTCCTTGATTCTTATGTTTATCGCTTTCAATGTGTTGTTTCCAGTGTGCGGGATACATACATTTGTATTGACAACACTCACAAAAATATTTCGGAGGTTCAGATTCCATTGAGATTTACTATATTTATAAATAGGTTATATTTAATTTGTTTGTAAATAAACTGTTGCGTTAAAACTACTTAAAAATAAAATATTTATAATATATATAAAATGAAAAGGAAGAAAAAGGGTGGCTTCCAAACATTTAGGCATAATGACAAGTCCGCCTACAAAACTTTGAAAATTCCTCTGAAATCCATTTTACGAGACTGTCATACGGTTCAACTGGTTATCAATCAGTTGGTTTTTGACATCAATGAATTGGTTATTCACTCTTACCAGTTTATTCGTTTATATATTGTTGACTGTTATCACCGTAACCAACCCTTACCCAATATCAATGAAACTTTTGTGCTCTACTGTATCAAGACACTAGGAACTCGTGATAATCGTGGTAGGCAATGTGCGGATTCTGAATTGGCAGAAACCTTACAAACCTTTTATGAAACCGAATATCAACCACTTTTGAATCACGAAAAAATAGCATTGAAAAATACAACTTTTTTGTTACCCTATGTTTCTTCCCAAATCTTTACTTGTCTTTCTAACAACTCCCAAGAACATTTTATACAACATTTCTTGCGATTCATCAATCAAACCACCCAAGACATTACCGAAGATAAGGCAGTGTTACATACTTTCAAACATCAAGTGGCGTTTTTGGAAGATACAAATGAAATGTTTCAAGAATGGAAAAATACCCATTTACCACATATTTTTCCCACCGATATTCAGAAGAATCTTCCGTATGATGTCAAAGTGCGACCATTGTCTTATTTGAAAGGAATGTTGTATATGAATTCCGTATTAGAAACCCAAGAAAAGAAATTATTTCAACCTTTACCGCTTCGTAACAACATTGTTCCCAAACATATCCTATTAGATACTGCTTCCATTGTTTCTCTATTTTGTCCGGAAACCGATCCGTCGGGAAATAAAGTGAAAAAGGGAAAATTATTGAAACATATAAAAGACAGCCAATATGATGTATGGAATACGCTATTAAATTTGAACCATAAAATATTCAAAAATACACATTATCAATTTCACTACCAAATTCAAACCGATGGAATTTCGTGTTGTTTGTTGTTCATAAGAAAAGATTTGAAAGATAAGAAATGGGGGAGTAAAGTTCCTACTTTACCTGAACAAGATTTTTACAATGTGGAAGATTTACCCATACAACAGTTGGAAACATTGAAACCGAAAAATATGGTGGGTTGTGACCCCGGAAAACGCAATTTGGTGTATATGGTAGATGAATCTGGTAAGAAATTACAATATACCGCCCCACAACGCAAACGAGAAAGCAAACAAAAATGTAACCAACGTATTTTATTGGTAGAAAAAAAGAAAAATGGAATTACTGAAAAAGAAACATTATTATCCACTGAAAATAGCAAATCAGTGGATTCAACCAAGTTCAAAAACTACTTGGTGGAAAAGCAGAAACTAAATGAAAAAGTTAGGGAATTTTACCAGAGGGAAGTATGGCGAAAGATGAAATTCCGTGCCTATAGTTATGGAAAAAAATCCATAGATACCTTCCTGAATAAAATTAAAGAAACTTTTGGAGACAATTTATTAATTGGCTATGGAAACTGGTCACGAAGCACACAAATGAAACATTTTATGCCAACAATGAACAAAGGATTGAGAAAACTGATTCATAAGAAATATGATACCATTACCATCAATGAATGTAATACCAGTAAAAAATGTTGCGGGTGTCATAACAACCTGTCCTATTACCGAGACAAAGAAAACAAGGAAGTGTTCCGTCTTTTGATGTGTTCTAACTGCGTGAGTTGCGAAAACAAACATACCGTATTTAGAACCCGAGATGTGAATTCTGCTGTAAATATCAGAAATATCACGAGGTGTTGGGTGGAGAAACAAAGCAGACCACCGGCATTTCAAATTTCGTCTTTCACCACTTCCAGTAAAAAAGAAGTGGAAAAAGTAAGACCATCGTAGGTGAAATTCCTACTATTGATTTTATGCCTTTTTGTATTTTTTTTGCTGTGAAAATCGGCGTTTGAAATGTAAAAAGGTGTAAATGTATGACATAATGTTTATAGATAGATAGATCCATTTCCATTTTGTTTGATGAAATATTTATCGGTATACCTAATGGTATTGCCTGTAATACAATAGAATTATCTATTATACGTGAAGGAGCAGAAGGAATTGATAAATCGACTATTATGTCATCAATAGGTTCTGCTATAGAAATGTTCTCCATTTGTTGATTTATATTTTTTTTATTATCAAAATATAAATTATTATTCAATTTTATCATACAAAAAAGTTATATAAATATAAATTTTGTATTTATATAAGTTAAAAAATTTAAAATAATAAATAAAATGACATATTATTTGTTACCTAAAACAAACTCATTGTTTTATAATTCAATTGATTGTATTACAACTGAAAAACAACCCAAACCTGTTATTTCCAATTCACTTTCTTGTTATTTATATGAAATCAAAGAAGAAATAGAAAAAATAGAAAAAGATTGGGATGTTTTTAAAAAATATACAAACCCTTACGAATATATTCATAGCATAATCCCTTTGAAAAAAAAATGCATTTCAAAACATAAACCCCTTTCTAGATCTTATTTCAAGATGATTGAAATGTTTAAAATATTCGATTTCAAATTTCATTCTGAACCTATACACTCTTTCCATTTGGCAGAAGGACCTGGTGGATTTATAGAAGCCCTTGTCGGATTAAGAAAATGTTCTCAAGATCAATATGTAGGTATGACAATATTAGATGAAAATAATGATCCAAATATACCAGCATGGAAGAAATCCGAATTTTTTTTGAAACATAACAAGAATGTTTTTATCGAGAAAGGCGCAACTGGTACAGGAGACATACTTTCACTAGAGAACTTTGAATATTGTAAAAATAAATATGCTTCCAAAATGAATTTGATAACAGCGGATGGCGGTTTTGATTTTTCCATGGATTTCAACAACCAAGAGATAAATATTTCTCGATTGCTTTTCGCCCAAGTAGCATATGCTTTGACTATGCAAAAGAAAGGAGGACATTTTATCTTAAAAATATTCGATTCTTTTATGCAACATACGATTGATATATTATTTATACTGTCTTGTTTTTATGAAAAGGTTTATATTATAAAACCGCAAACAAGTCGTTATGCGAATTCAGAAAAATATATTGTTTGTAAAGGGTTTATTTTTTCAAAAATCGATAGTTTTTATCATTTATTATATAATTCTTTCAATAAAATGATAAGTTCTCAAGATTACATAGAACGTTTTATAAATATTCCTATTCCATTAAGTTTTATTATAAGATTAGAAGAATATAATGCTATATTCGGACAACAACAAATAGAGAACATTTACTATACTCTTTCTCTTATTAAGAATAAAAACAAACAAGAGAAAATAGATAATTTAATTAAAAATAATATTCAAAAATCAATGTTATGGTGTATCAAATTTAATGTCTCTTATCATCAATTAACGAATGATACTAATATTTTTCTAGAAAATGAAGAATTACCCCCGTATATTAGTTGAAATGCATTTTTTTAATACACCATTTTTAAAACTAGGGTAAGATGGTAGAGGATATCCAATTTTGGCTTTTACAGTATAACCATTATCAGATACACCATATGCTAATGCGTTACTTGTTGCTAGACCCAATGGTTGTGATGTTTGTGCTGCTGCACTAGTTATAGTATCATATTTAACACGGGTTATTAGAGAACTTGATGTTACAGCACCTTGTTGTGCGAATTGTTTATTATTTGGATTATAAACTACACAATAACTAGCGTCACTTGTAGGATATCTAAATTGATTTTTTTCAAAAGTTATATTACGACTTGTGAGATATTGATTTGTATCTGTATAATATTTTGCACGGTTTTTTGGATCGTATTTTTGTTTTATCATTCCTGCACTTCTTACTCTGCGTTTTGCATTAAGAGCTGGTGATAAAAATGCCATACAAGTTCCCGGGTCTTCACAAATGTTATTTGGTAATGTATTATCAATAGTGTTGGCTAAACCATTGTAATTTTTGTTATTAAAATTATTATTTATAGTTGAAATTGTATTTATGATAGAACCACCAGGTCTGTCAATTTCATCTATTTTTATAGACGAATATTTGTTACAAGTAGAATCATTTGGTTTATTTGCAATTTCACGACGATATATTTTCAAGGGATTTGGTAAAAAAAGATTATGTATATCATTTGTAGTATCAATTTTTCCGGGATTTTTTTTAATAACAGATATAATTTGATTAAATGTTTGTCCTTTCCATGAAATTATAGGTTGATGATTAAACTCAAAAATTGTATTCATTATATTATATTATATTATATTTCAGGGTTAGGGGAACCTACGGTTCCCCCTAAAACCCCCTCCCTTAAAAATGGTATTTATATTGTATTTGATATTAATCTCAGGGAACCTACGGTTCCCCTGAAACCCCTCCCTTAAAGAAAACAAATTGATGTTAACCTAATGATTAATATCAAATACATCATAAAAGGAGGGGTTTCAGGGAGAACCTTGGTTCCCCTGAGAAAATATTCTATTGAAAAAGAGTTAAAATGAATTTATTTAATATCAATAACTATGAATTTGTCTATTAATCTAAATGATTTTTCATTAATAAATACATGTTTTTTAGATACAAAAGAAAATATTATTATGGATGGGAATTTTACTAAAATTATTTATTCTAGTGAATCATTTACTATAAATGGTATTTACATTAATTTATTTTTCGACTCCATGACAATAGATAAAATTATGAATAAACAATATCTTCAATTTAATCCTTATTCTTCTAATAATCAAAAAATTATCAAGGAACTGTCTTTTATTGAAAATAAAATACTAGAATATTATAAAAACTATTATTGTAACAATAGTAAAATTTCAAATTTATTAGAAAAACAATTATATAGTGGAAACATTAAAATTTTCAAAGAATATACAGAACATAAATATGTTATAAATAAATCCCATAGCATTTTAGAGAATAATAATAAACGTTATATTTTGAAAATATCTGGTGTCTGGGAGAACTATAATGAAATAGGTTTAACTTATAAATTACTAGATCAGGGTCAGGGTCAGGGAACCTACGGTTCCCCCTGAAACCCCTCCCTTAACAGAAAACAATTTGATGTTAACCTAACGATTAATATCAAATACAATATAAATACCATTTTTTAAGGAGGGGGTTTCAGGGGGAACCTACGGTTCCCCTGAGTTAACATCAAGTTGTTTTCTTTTAAGGGAGGGGTTTCAGGGGAACCGTAGGTTCCCTGAGAAGGAGGGGGTTTCAGGGGGAACCGTAGGTTCCCCTGAGTTAACATCAAGTTGTTTTCTGTTAAGGGAGGGGTTTCAGGGGAACCGTAGGTTCCCTGAGTTTCAGGGGGAACCTTGGTTCCCCTGAGGGGGTACCGTAGGTTCCCTGACCTGAGTTAAAACTTCATTTTCATATTAGTATTGCTAAATCTCCCCTTTTTTTTATCATATTTAAATGGTATACTACTAACTGTTATATCATGAACTGTATTTTCGTTTTGATTATTTTGAAATGGAATATAAAAATTTGTTATTTTTATAGTATTGTTCTCCTCATCAATATTATATTCTAAAGATTGAATTGTATGAATACCATCATTTGTATTTTCTTTATATCGATAAAACTCCTTTTTATTTACTTGTTTATAAATATCATCTGTAAATTGTATTATTTCTCTGTCTAAAACATTATAAAATTGAGATCTATCAATATTTATACCTAAATTTTTAGCTCGAATTTGAAGAGCATTATCTTCATATCCCCACGTCCATAAATTTGGAAAACCCAGTGTTTTTTCAAAATCGGATCCTAAAATTGATACAATTCCTCCTAATGTATATTCATAACCAAAAAAATGTTTGATATTATTTTCAGAAGTTTGATAATTCAATAAATTCTTTTTGTAAGGCATTGTATCAACATCATTAAATACAAATGTAATATTTCTATAATCATCGGGATATTTTTGTCTCATAGTTAAAAATCCTATATTTTTCATAGCACCTCTATTAAAATCTCTATTATCACATTGCTCGGAAAAATAAATTTCATAATCAGTTGAAGGTATATCTTCTAATACATATTTCATTTGTCTTAAAAAAAGATTTTTTTGATTCTCTCTATCTCTATACGGTACTATAAAAATAATTTTAGGAATATCTGTCATATACAAACACTAGATTATTATGGAAAGAACATTTTCATTTGAGGATTTTTTCTAGTAATACTATTGGAAAAAATAGGAGGATTTGTATTACCAGCATTAATAGAGTGTATATTTTGTTGTAAAACAATATTTTTTTTTGGTTGTTTTTTATAATTGTCAATTATAGACATTCCCTTCAAATTGTCTTTTGGTATTTTGAAATTTCGAATCATATTTATAACGTCATCTATCTCATTTTGCGAATTTTCTATTATCAAAAAATTATTAACAAGATCTTTTACAAGAGAATCATACGGTGGGTTATCATTATATATCATTTTAGTTAATTCTAATTCTTTTACATATGGTTGATTTATATAAGCTTGTTCTATAATATTTGGATTATTTACCAATGGAGTAATAAACAAATTTGGATCTATTGGTGGTATATTATCTTCTGTTGGTGGTAATCCATTTAATATTTCTTCTGTTGGTGGTAATCCATTTAATATTTCCTCTGTTGGTGGTAATCCATTTAATATTTCCTCTGATGGTGGTAATCCATTTAATATTTCTTCTGTTGGTGGTAATCCATTTAATATTTCTTCTATTATAGGAAGATCTTCTATAAGTACATCTTCTATAAGTACATCTTCTATAGGTACATCTCCTAATGTATTTTCTTCTATAGGTACATCTCCTAATGTATTTTCTTCTATAGGTACAACTCCTAATGTATTTTCTTCTATAGGTACAACTCCTAATGTATTTTCTTCTATAGGTACAACTCCTAATGTATTTTCTTCTATAGGTACAACATTAAAAGTTATATTTTCTACGGGTTCTCCTTCCATAATAATATATATATAAATCTATAAGAATAAAAATATACTCTAAATATATTATTATAATAACAAAAAAATATAAAAATGTTTCAACGATATAACAAATAAATCCCGAATATGGAGAACCTATATTATATTACTATTGCAACAAAACCTCATAAGGTTCTCGATAAATTAATAAAAAAGGTGAAAAAAAATGGGGAAGAAATAGAAGTTCTCGGAATGAAAGAAAATCGCCAAATTGGTTGGGAAAATCAACAGAGATTTGGCGTAAAATTAAGAGAAGTAGCCGAATTTCTGAAACGCCCCCATTTGAATTCCAATGATATTGTTCTCTTTACCGATGCTTATGATATCGCCTATTTCGGAAATAAAAAAGAAATAATAGAAAGATATCTTGCATTTCAATATCCTATTGTATTCGGTTGTGAAAAGGATTGTCATCCAGATTCGTTTCGATCCAAAGAATATTCAAAAAGAGATGAAGAATTCTCTTATTTGAATAGTGGAATGTTTATAGGACGTGTTGATGCATTACAAAAATGTATTTTAAATTATCAATACAATGATACGGATGACGATCAACGATATTGGACTACCCAATACTTTGAAAATCCAGATTTAATTACATTAGATTACAAAAATTCGTTGTTTTTGAATACCTCTGGATTCAATGAGAATTTTTTTATTTTTGATATAGAAAATAATATTGCATTTTATAAATCCTATAATCCATTATTCGTGCATGTTAATGGTCCAGATAAATTATTCATAAACGAATTGATCCGATCATTGTGATATATTTAACTTGTAAAATATTGTTTACAATTATAAAATGGAGTGAATTATATGGAATATTTAGTATATTATATATAATAATGTGGAGAGCAATTATAGATCGTAATATTTATACCGTATTACACGAATACGGAGGAGAACGATCTACGGATGTTAGTTTTGGTGGGATAGATATACCTCCATTAGAAAACAATGAATACGACCAATTTATGCACGACGTAAATACAGTAGTAAATAAAGGAGCACTCATTGTAAGTATATTTATGGATGCAAGTGGAACAATATTCACAAAAGATAATAATGGAAATGATATAAATCTTCGTTTAGTAAAATCAACGAGTTATACATATTCTCATATGGATAATAATGGCAATTTTATTGATGGAGTTTTTTATTTTACTTTTGATGATGGATCTACATTCAATAATGTTGATCTGAATAACTCCGAATATTGGTATTATATACAGGGTGTAAGTGATATGAATAATTTATTACAATGGACTTAACGTTTGTATTGTTATATTATTATATTGTATATTTGTAAAATGATTGTTTATACCGATGATGATATTCCTATTGTATATAATCCTATCCAAATAAACGATCCTAAAAATATTGCAACAAAAGAACCCGAAAATGATACTAAAATAGACGATAAAAAAATAAATGTAAATATAGTAGTCCGTTTTATATGGTGGTGTTGTTTCAATACAGAAGATTGATTCTTATCCTAATTTTACAAGACAAAATGTACGATCCATATTCAAGTTCTCTATTGTATATGAATTCCCCGAAACATCCGAAGTTACGATTGTATTTACAATCTTTTTTTCTTTCTTTTTTGGAGAACGGTGTTCGAAACCTTCTACCCGTTCTTTCAAAATTATATCCCATGTTTCTCGAATCATTGGAAATACGGCTTCAAACCACGGTTTATTTCTTGGGATTAAAACACATGAATATTCCTCCAAATACCAATATAGAGTATTAAATAAAACCAATCCTTCTTCTCTAACAGATTCTCTTGTTTGAGATATCCAATTATAAATTTCTTCTTCGTTTAATTCTACAGACAATGGCATGTATTTATATTTGGGTATATTTACGGATTCTGAAAAGCGATCTTTTTCAATAAAATAGAGAACAACTCCGCGATATTTTCTATCGGAATCTTGATAGAATTCTTGTTCGGTTTTATATTCTAAAATACGCGTTTCCATAAAATCACAAAAGTTCAAATCACACGTTTCCATTTGTATTTGACATTGTACCCAATATTCTTCTTTCGGAATTCCCGTAATATCTCGATTCACAATGTTTTTTATTTCCAACATTCGTCCATAATGCAAACTTTCAGGATCAATATTAATACCATCGGGTGATGCTCCTATAAATTCGTGGATTGAATGTCTTATACATCCGAATTCCCCTATTTTAGCACGAAACATTTTTTCATAAATCATCGCTGTTATGGGTTCGTATTTTACTCCCCAATGTGTTGGTAATGATGTATTCGTTTTAGAAAAATCGGGGCTTGTATTTGCATTTTGAGGTTGACATTTTTCATAAATAATACTGTTTAGTTGAGAAGCTGATCCAAATATTTTAGATAAATTACTAGCACTTAATAAATTATTACGAAATTCATACCATTCAGGAGTTCTTTGTGCTGGTTGTGGCATAGAATTCAATCGTTCTATTTTTTCATGTATTTTTTCTTTCGATTCTCTTAATTTTTTATTACTTACACTATTTTCTGATAAGTCTTTGTATTTTATAGATCGAACTGGTATATCACAAACATCGATATAAATATTCCATACATGTTCTATAAATTCCAATAATTCATTGAAAATTTCATCTTCTATTGAATCGTCATCTACGTCTCCGTAGAGTTCTGCATCCATCCATTCTTCATACAAAATATATGCTACATAGTAAAACATATCTTTGTAAAAATTAGGGGATGAAAGTTTTCCAATATTATCATTCAAAAAATCGTCGAATTGGTTATAAATATCATTGACAATATCTAGAAATTCTTGTTCTTCTAAATTTTCTAGTAAAGATGAAATATGAGTCATTGTTGTTTGGATGGATTCGGTATCTGTATCATTCGTTATATATGTGTCATTATCTGATGGAATATAATCAGAATCAATCTTTTCATCATTTTGATTTACCATCTTTTTATTTTATTTGTTCTTATATATCTTATAATAATTAAATTTAAGTGATTTATTATAACATATTTATCTTTCAGGGGGGAACAATTGGTTCCCCTGAATCAATAATATTTTTTTCGCTTATTCTTTTTGGTGTAAGAGATTTGATTGTAGAAACTCTTTTATTATCTAGGTTTTTTAATGTAAATGCGCGATTTTGTGCATGAAAATGTAGCGATGGAATAGAAACAATTTCGCGTACATCTTTATTATAATTGACTTCTTTGGTTTTTTGTAATTTGTTTTTTTCCATACAACTTACGAAAAAGGCTTTTAATGATTTTACGTCCTTTATAGGAAGCGCATGTTCTGTACCATATTTTTCGGCATATTGATGTAGTTTTTGTATTTTAATTGTTTTATCGAGTTTGTTCCACGTTTCCGATTTATTATGCTGTTTTTCCTTTTCTAAAATCCTGTCAATATTTTGATAATTGTCTTCATTCGAAGTTGTTGTGTATGGATTGATAATATTTTTATATTTGTTTATAGATGATTTATCATCTTTGACTTTCTCAATTTTGGGTGAAGAAGGTTGTAATTCAAACATATTGAAAGAGTTTTCTTTTTATATAGGTAATAACAAATAATGTTTATCTTCTTTTTTCAAATATAGTTTTATTTCTTTTTTTGGATTTTTATACTACTTATCTTTTCATTGCTTGAATATATTCTGATGAAAATTCAGTTATTCCTGAAATATTTCATGATTTTTTCGATATTCAATATAATTTCCCAATAGAAATTATGGAAAAGAATATAGAAATAATTTTCTTTATTCATTAAATAGACATGGAATTATCAAGAAAACAACAGCGTTCTGGTTCTCTAAATGAAGAGATGTATGTTACCAAACGTAATGGTAATCGCGAAATTGTTTCTTTTGATAAAATCTTGAATAGAATAAAAAAAATAGGTCAAGAGGCAAATATGAAATTGAACTATACTACTTTAGTAATGAAAGTAATAGATCAATTATATGATGGTATTTCTACTACAAAAATCGACGAGCTATCCGCAGAGCAATGTGCCTCTATGGCTTCTATACATCCCGATTATAATGTTTTAGCCGGAAGTATTATTATTTCAAACCATCATCGTAACACATCGGAATCATTTGTTGAAGTTATGACACAATTATATCTATACCGAGACAAACAGGGAAAACATTCTCCATTATTAGCAGATGATGTTTTCGACGTTATTCAAAAAAACGCGGACGTTCTCGAAAATATGTGTGATTACAAACGCGATTATTTGATTGATTATTTCGGTTATAAAACCCTCGAACGTGCCTATTTGATGAGGATTGATAAGAAAATCGTCGAGAGAATTCAGCATATGTGGCTTCGAGTTTCTGTCGGTATCCATAAAGAGAATTTGGATAGAATTAAAGAGACATATGATTTGATGTCGCAAAAGTTCTTTACACATGCGACACCAACATTATTCAATTCTGGAACACCCCGACCTCAATTATCGTCTTGTTTTTTGATATCTATGGAAAGTGATAGCATAGATGGTATCTATAATACATTGAAAGATTGTGCGGCGATATCAAAATGGGCGGGTGGAATTGGTCTCCATATTCATAATATCCGGGCATCAGGAAGTCACATTCGTGGAACGAATGGATCATCCAATGGTATTGTTCCTATGTTGAAAGTTTTCAATCACACTGCAAAATATGTAGACCAATGCGTGCATCCAGAAACCATTATTTATACTACAAAAGGTCCTATTCAAATACAACATTGTGTAATAGGTGAAACAGAAATTATTAATCTTTTAGGAAAAGAAGAAATAATCCAAAATGTATTAGAACATCATTATGAAGGTGAAGCATTAGAAATTGAATCAATGCATTCAATAAATCCATTATTAATTACTCCCGAACATCCTGTTTATGCACTTACAGGACAACAAAAAGGCTTAAATTTCAAAGTTATTAAAAATCGTTTAGATAAAAAAATATGTGAGTTTGAATGGATAGATGCTAAGGATTTGACAAAAGATGATATGTTAGTGTTCCCTATACCAAAGTATGAAAAAGATATTATTACTATCAATTCAGATGATTGTTATATGTATGGTGTCCTTTTAGGTGATGGATCATTAAGTAATAAAACAGATTCTTCAGGATATTTATCTATACATACCAATAACAAAAAACACATTTCAGATTTTGCAGAAAATTATTTCAAAACAACTTGTACCAATTACAATATAAATACCGAAAATAATACAACACGAATTAGATGGAATAAAAATTTGAATCTTCCTTTCCGATACAATGATTTTTACAATGAAAATAAAGAAAAACGTATGCAATCAAGATGGATGCATTTACCAATTGAAAAAGCAAAATTCATATTGAAAGGGCTTTTAGATACAGATGGATGTAATGGAAAAGAATTAATGTTTGATAGCACTTCTTATCAATTAATTGAGTCGGTTAGATATTTAGCTATGAGAATGGGTGTATTAACAAGTGGTTATATAAGAGATCGTGTAGGAGAATCTCACATTACTGAAAGGGGAATTATTGAAAATAAAAAAATATCATATTGTTTGAAAATACCAAAAACTAGACAAATATGTGAATTAATAAATATTGAATATAATGAAAAACAATTTTTCAAATTTATGCATTATAATGACCTATTATTATCTCGTATACAAGACATTCGTCCAACTACATATAATGGAACATTGTACGATTTACAAATGAGTAAAGAACATAATTATTTGCTGCATAATGGTGTGGTCCATAATGGTGGTGGAAAAAGAAATGGCAGCTTTGCCATCTATTTAGAACCCTGGCATGCCGATATTGAATTGTTTTTGCAAATGCGGAAAAACCACGGCGATGAGGAATTAAAAGCCAGGGATTTATTCTATGCACTATGGGTTCCAGATCTTTTTATGGAACGCATCAAAGCCGACGGACAATGGACCCTGATGTGCCCCGACGAATGTCCCGGATTATCCGACGTTTACGGTGACAAATTTAAAGAGCTTTATACCAAATACGAACAAGAAGGACGAGGCAAGGTTACTATGAAAGCCCGTGATTTATGGTTCCAGGTATTAGACGCCCAGATGGAAACAGGAACACCCTATCTAGTATACAAAGACGCAGCCAATCAAAAATCGAATCAACAAAACGTCGGCACAATCAAATCCTCAAATTTATGTGTTGCACCTGATACTATGATATTAACAGATATGGGGTATTTTAGAATTGATAAATTAGAAGGACAATTAGTAAATATATGGAATGGCGAAGAGTTCTCGAAAACCGTTGTTTATAAAACCGGAGAAAATCAAGAATTAATTGAAATCCATATGAATAATGGTAGTGTTCTCAATTGTACCAAATATCATAAATTCTATATTGACAATGGAGAAGAACAAACGATCATTGAAGCAAGAAACCTCTCTATAAATGATACTATTATCGACTTTACTTATCCTGTCTTGAAAAAAAGATTGGATAATACAGAAGACAATTTAGATGCCATATTATTAAGCAATAAAGAAAAAATATTGTCATATACTCACGGTGTATTGTCTAGTTCCGTAGGATGTTATGATAGTATTAATAATAATGTTATTGAAAATGATTACATTCCTATGTTGGTTATTACTGAATCGAAAGATACTTGTATCAAATATATGAATTATTTCAGAATCATTAAAGAATACGATTATGTGAATAGTGTACCATATTCCGTTCTTTATTTGAGTTCTGATATACCCGATAAATATTATGTTCCTATCAATGAAAGTCTAGAATATAAATTAAATTGGTTTGCTGGTGTTTGTGATATGGATGGAGAAATATATGAAAACAAATTATGTATTGAATCTATTGATTCGGGATTTACAAGAGATTTACAATTCATGTTACATACTTGTGGTGTCGAGTCTTTCATCATTGAATCCGACGGTAAAAAATATACCACTATTTCCATTTCCAATATGAAGAAATTGTTTTATCTAGGGTTGGTTCTAAGATTCAATCAACTCTATGAAGACATTATGAATATCGATGAATCAAATTTCGACAATGTGGATTCGAAGATTTCTGTTAATAAAATCGTTCATCTAGGCAAAAAATCCGATACATTCTGTTTTACTGAACCCAAACGCGGTATGGGCGTTTTCAATGGTATTTTAACAGGTCAATGTAGTGAAATCATCGAATATTCTGATGCGAACGAAACAGCTGTTTGTAATTTGTGCTCGCTCGCACTACCGTCATATGTTGATACGACTCTTGATCCCCCTGTATTCGATTATGAAAAATTACACGAAGTTACCAAAGTATGTACTTATAATTTGAATCAGATCATTGATGTCAATTATTATCCTACGGAAAAAACCCGTCGTAGTAATATGCGTCATCGCCCTATCGGTATAGGAATCCAGGGTTTGGCCGATGTATTTATGTTGATGAATCTACCATTTACAAGCGAAGAAGCGAAAAAAATGAATCGTCTTATTTTCGAAACCATATATCATGCCGCACTAGAACAATCATGTGAAATGGCTGCTGATTCAGGTCCATATGAAACATTCGCTGGTTCTCCTGCTTCTAAAGGACAATTGCAATTTGATCTATGGAACGTAACACCTGAATTGGAGGGAGAATCACCTAGATACGATTGGTCCAAATTGAAACGTGATGTTATGGAAGTCGGTTTACGTAATTCTCTATTACTTGCTCCTATGCCAACTGCATCTACATCACAGATTTTGGGTAATAATGAGTGTTTTGAACCGATTACGAGTAATATTTATAATCGCCGAACGATTGCTGGAGAATTTATTTTAGCCAATAAGTATTTGATGAAAGATTTGATTAAATTGGACTTGTGGAATGAAAAAGTGAAAAATAATATCATTGCAAACAATGGTAGTATTCAACATATTGATATCATTCCAGCGGATATTAAGGAAAAATATAAAACGGTTTGGGAAATTCCGATGCGTGTATTGATAGATATGGCCGCGGACAGAGGGGCGTTTATTTGCCAAAGTCAATCCTTGAATTTATGGTTAGAAGACCCAAATTATAGTACTTTAACATCTATGCATTTTTATGCATGGACGAAAGGGTTGAAAACGGGGATTTATTATTTGAGGCGTAGAGGGAGACATCAAGCACAACAATTTACGATAGAACCGGAGAAGAAGGATTTATCTGGACAATTATATGAAGAAGAGGAGGTTTGTGAAATGTGCTCGGCTTAGAGGGGTAAAAAAATATTTGTATATTGTATAAATATTTTTAAATATTATGGATTCTGATTCAAAAACTAATGAAGTTAAAAATACACAAAATGAATTAACAAGTGTAACAAAACCTGAAACAGAAGTTAAACTAGAAGCTGAAAAAAAACTTGAAACAGAATTTAAACTAGAAGGTGAAGAAGAAAAAGATGAAGTTGAAAAAACAAAAGATGAAGTTGAAGAAGCAAAAGAAGAACCTGAAATACAAGCTGAAACAGTAAAAGCAATTGGAGGTTCAAAAAAAAAGTCTAGAAAAAATAAAAAATCAAAAGGTGGTAAAAAATCAAAAAAACATCACAAAAAATCAAAAAAACAAAAAAAGTCTAAACGAAAACATTAACTCAGATCAGGGGAACCAAGGTTCCCCCTGAAACCCCCTCCTTTAATAATGGTATTTATATTGTATTTGATATTAATCATTCGGTTAACATCAAGATGTTTTCTTTTAAGGGAGGGGTTTCAGGGGAACCGTAGGTTCCCTGAGGTTAACATCAAGTTGTTTTCTTTTAAGGGAGGGGGTTCAGGGGAACCGTAGGTTCCCTGAGGTTAACATCAAGTTGTTTTCTTTTAAGGGAGGGGTTTCAGGGGAACCGTAGGTTCCCTGAGAAAATCAAAATATAATATAAATGGAAAAAAGTAAATCCAAGGTATTTAGAAGTTCAAGAAAACCTACAAAAAAATCAAAATCCGTTATGAGAAAAAGAGAAATCAATAAATTCAACAGAACTCAAAAAAGATCAAATAAACCAACAGCATCAAAAAAATACAAACCTAAAAAACGTATATCCATAGAAACAGAAGAAGCATCCTCCAACATTTCATCTTTATCATCTGGTTCATTGGATTCTAATTCACCCTTTATCGATATGGAAATTGATCCAGATTTGGAACCAAAAGAATTAAAATTAGATCTCAGTTTCAAAGGAATTTCCGTCAGTTTTGTCATTTTCGGCCATGGTGGAATTAAAAACAAAATACCAATAGAAACATTTAAATTACCTCATGCTACAAAAGAAACAAACCTATTAGCTATGAGATATTCCGGAATTAACAATATTGGGAATCGATCATATGAAGAAAACATCGATAAATTTTTATCAGAAAATAAAAATAAAAAAACAGATACATTAATTCAAGAACTAGATACCTCATTTTTACGTTTTCTTCCACATCATTCAGAAGTTTTACAACGCGTACATGAAATAGATGATAGGTTAAATATTCAAAACAAATTCTTCGGTGTAAAGCAAAATTATAATTCTAGAAACGCACAAAAATATTATACCGGAATTACTAGCAAAGAATTATTAAGAAGTTATCGTCATCCAGAAATCAAAATGACTGGTCCATTAGTAAAAATATATAGTATTGTAATAAATAACGTAGAACAATTAGCACAAGGTCAAAGTATTATTGTTGATAGAAATATAGTAAACGGTATTACTTTAACAGAAATCATAAATATTGTAACACAATTTGTCTTAGATAGCGGTATAATCCCTACTTTAGCACGTAGTGACATTGCAAAAGAAAAAGGATTTTTAGTAAATGTCGTTGATTTGACTTGTAATTATACAGAGGAATACCCCCTTATTGAAGTTATCGGTCCTTCTAGAAAATAATTTATACAATACCATACCGCATTTTCAAATAACATTTCAAACACGTTTCAACATCTACCGTTGAATTATGTAGTCCCTCTACTTTTTCTCCATCAAATAAATGTTCGTATAATTCAAACAGTTTCGGCCATTTCTTACGCGGTGGTTTTCCCACTGTTTTCGATTCTATTTTGATATTACACATTTCAATACCTTTCAACATCGTACAGTAACGTTCAATGTTATTCGTACGTTCAAACATATGATTAAATAACATAAAACATTCAGGTGCACGTTTTAATAATTCTTCTTTGTTTCTCTGTACTTCTATCATTATCATATTCGAATCAAAATCTATATTATGGGCTACCAATACATTGGATTTTTTATAAACAGCACTAAAATCAATAAGTACATCTACAATATCCCTACCTTTTGTATAACAATCATCTAATGAAATTCCTGTTAAATTAGTAACAAATTCAGATATAACAACATCATAAGGAATATGAATATATGAATCGGAACTACATTCCACAGTATTATTAAATGTATCATACAATGTATGACTAAATTGTATGATATAAGGGTATTCTGTGATTGGTAAAGGAGTAGTATCATTAGGAGTTTTTTTGGGTATGAGTCCTGTTGTTTCTACGTCAAATACTAATACGTATCTTTTGTGGATAGGTATTTCAGTTATGTTGTTATTATTTTCCATTGTAAATATTGAAATGTTGTTTCAATATTTACTTTTCAATTTTTTGTGCTTTTTTTCGTTTTTCCATTTTTCCGTTTTCCGTTTTCCGTTTTGTACCATTATTTTTCTGGTTTTTTTGTAAAAGTTAATTTTACAGAACTTAAATCAATAGGGTTTCTAATCAAAACGTAATAATGATAAGGATTTGATGTATCAGATCTAACATAACCATAATTATTATAAGAATTATCAGAAATAATACCTAATTGTGTTGAAGAAAAATTATGACTACCTGATGAATTTGTAGTTATATTTATTCTCGGATTATAATCACTTTCATCTTCATTTGAAGGCAAAAAATTCACTATAGAATTTGGATCAAAATAATAATCGATTTGATAATATTGAGGAAATATGTCCGCATAATGTTTCTTTTCTGTATTTGTTTTTTTAGGAATAACCTCTATTACAAGATTAGTTAAAGCATAATTATTAATAATAACATTACCATTAAGACTTAAATCATATGTATTATTTTCATCAGTTTTGTAAGTTGAAGTTATAATTACACTATAAATTCCATTCGGATTTGGATCACTTAGATCTCCAGTTTTATCTGTGATACCAACTATAATTTTAGTTGAGGGAGAATTTAATCCTTCTTTTATATTCCAATTATTCAAATAAAACTCTTTGAAAAACAAATATCCCGAGAAAAAAATTACAAACAACATCAATAATGTTATTATTTTTGTAATTAAAGGATTTTTCGATGGAAACGTATTTAATCTTTTTATCATTACTAATAAATATCGATATTATTTTTATTCATTTAACTTTCGAAGAACGCAGATTTTTCACTGTTTTATTGTGTGATTCATAAAAACGACGGGTTTTATTCTTACTACGTAACCATACATTTTTACGTAAATAACAGACAATCGAAAGTCTTATTGCATCCTTCTCTTTTTTATGCATAGGTAAGTTTGCATGGGGCTGATGGACGTCCATAAAAAGTATGTCTCCCGAACGGACGTTTACACCAATACCATACTGTGGAAAACACGTTTCCGCACCTGTATATTCTCCGCGTTCAATTACAGCTAAATTTCCAAATCCTTCTTCGTCATCTCCTTTATCTTTATGAGTACTGGTCTGATAATTAATATTTGTAGTTACTGTAGTAAAGGATGTTCCAGGTATTTTGAAATAGGTTTGATTCGCTTTACGGCGTTGAAGTTTGTATTGTTCGGGGGTTAATTTTGCATAAAGATTGTCAATGTCTTTGATGAGTGGTATGGTCTTTTTGTATTTTTCTGGATTATCCATATTGAATCGGCATTGACGAACCATCAATGACGGTGTTATTCCACGTGCTTTGAAAATGATTTTTTGTGCCGGAGACCAACTATCAAAATATCCGAATATATTTGACATGACTTTTTTGTCTGAGAAAGAGGTTTCGCTTTTGCTTCCTGAACTTCTTCCTCGTAATGCCGAAACGTTTTTGGCAAATTGAATGATATTGTCATAAAATGCGTCTACATTTTGAGTATCGAGAACATTTTTTCTAAATCTTAATAGTAATTTACCTTCATTTGTATAAACGTCCGCGTCATAATCAATAATCGTTTTTATATCTTTAGGTTTTATTAATTTATTCATTTTGGATTCCATTTTTTCATCGTCGAAATCTTTTTCTACTATGAATGTTGTTATATTTCCTTTTTTCTCTTTTTTTATTATAGTCATAATATTATTATCTAGTTATAATATTATTATATTTTATTTGTTTTTTCTTGTTTTGTTATTTTTATTTTTCTTCTTTTTTGTTTTTTCGTTGGTTTCTTGTCCTTTACGAGCAGGAATTTTAAAAAGTCGGAATTCTGTCATCCCCGATTTTTTAGTTGATATTGATCCATATTCAGGATATACTTTCAATAATTTTTGTGATGCTTCTAGCATTGGTTTCAAACGGTCTTTGAATGTACCAAGACCCCCGGATTTTCCATAATATCTCGATACGAAACCAATACGATTAAACCGCAGCACTATGCAGTCATTGATAAAATATTTTATTGTTCTCTCGACATCCTCTTTTTGTCCGTTTTCCTTTGTCAAAGTCAATTGTATGGCTTTCAGATTAGGACGGTTGATGATACCATAAAATGCACCGACAATATAATTAAGACAACTCGATATTTCTTCGCGGCCTTTACGGAAGAAGGGGTTGAATACCGGGTAAACTCCCCATATATACGATTGTTGTTTCTTACATTCTTCGAATGCGCCTTTAAAAAAGGTTTCTAAAGATTTTCCGCGATACATTGATGAAAGAGATAAATCGATTTTGGCTACATCATCGTCGAAAAAAACAATGTGTTTGTTTTCAGGCCATTGTGACATGATAAATTGACGTTGGGGAACTAAACCTTTTATTCCTACGATTAATTTATTATATTTGGATTTATCGAGAACTTTTTTGTATTCTTCGTATTCTTCTTTGTTTGCTACATAGACGAATATTTTATTTGATGGGATGTGGTTTTTATGGAGCATTTCGAGTGTTTTATCTCGACAAACATCCGCTCGTTTATATGAAGGTATTGCAATAATATAATCTGACATATGTTTCTTATTATATTATTTGGAGGTTTTTTATTAATTTAATCTATTCTAGGAGTTTGACAAGGACTACTAAAATTAGTACCTACTTGATATTTACTTACAGGTGTTGCCTGACTACTACTATTCAATGTATCTATATCATTTGTTAATTCATCCCAATTATTATCATTTTCATTATCTTCTTCTTCTCCAAGTATATTAATATTTATATTGTTTACATCTAAAGCTGATAAATACAAAATATATCTTTTATTGGGACAATTGTTTATATCATCATTAATAGAGAAGGAACCATTAAAAATATCAAAAAATTCTATTTTTTCTGAAGGATTTTCATTTCTTAATTCATTGGATGCCTCAACTAATAATTTTAAGAAATTAGATTTTGATTTTTCTTTTGGTTGTAATACTTCTTTTATTGGTGGCGATAGACTCCCAAAAAATTGAGGTTCTTGTTTTGGTAATTGAGGACGTTTCAATACTTCTATTAATTTGGATTTTAATGGGTCATTTTTATAAACATCACTAAGTAGTGAAAGAAAGTATGGATTTTTGTTTTCTGTAATTGAAGGATTACTTTCTGTTATTTCTTTTGTTTTTTTTGGTTCTGTTGTTTCTTTTGGTTCTGTAATTGATGAAAAAATAATTTGAGTTAAATCAATATATTGAAGTTCTTCTTCAATCTTTTTTTTTTCTAATTCTGTTTTCTTAATTTCACTTTGTAAACTAGTTATTTTTTTTTCTTTTTTACCTACATCTTCTTGTTGACTATTACCTATCTCTTTATTTAGAATTTCTATTTGTATATCTAATTCTGTTTTTTCCTTCTTTTTATTATTTATTATATTTTCTGTATCTTCTTTTGGATTCGTTAAATTTTTTATTATTACCTTTGGTTCTATTTTTTGTTCTGTTTCTACTCTTTCTATTACACGTTTTTCTTCAGAATTTATTACTCCAAATAAATCTATTTTAATTTCTTTCATTTCTTTTTTTATTGATTCATCAATTTTTAAATCTTTCATTATATTTGAAAAGTTTGTTTTTATATTTTCTTTTGTTTTTTCTTTTGTTTTTTCTTTTGTTTTTTCTTTTGTTTTTTCTTTTGTTTTTTTTTGTGTTGTTTCTTGTGTTGTTTCTTGTGTTGTTTCTTGTGTTGTTTCTTCTATATATTCTTTTAAAACATTTTTATAAATACCATCTAAATAATCTCTCTTTTTTATTTTATCTTCTTCTTGATTTTTTATATTTTTTTCTCCAAATAATGTTTTAAATTTTTGAGTTTGAAAATCGTTTAATTCATGAATTTCATCATCTGTTTCATATTTATATTTATCTTCAATATATTTAAAATGTTTTTGTATTTCTGTTGTAGTTGATATATTACGTGTTTCTTCTAATATTTCTTCCAACAAATCTTTTTCTATTGAATCAATATTCAAACATTTATTTCTATCACTTATTTCACTATTTCTTTGTGGAAAACATTTATTTCTTAGGTATTTTATAAGTATAATTTCTGTTATCTTTTTTTTTATATTTTCTATTTTTTCTTTTAAATTTCCCGATTTTTTAATAATATTATAAAAATCTGTTTTTTTCATTAACAAATGTTTTTCTTTAGGCTTCAATAAATCAACGTCAAATTCTGTTTTTAGTTTAGATATGTTTCTAGGTTCTTGAAATATTATTCCATTATCAATAGCAAATAATTCAAGTAATTTGAAAATATCGACTTTATTACCACCTTTTTTAAGTTTTTCAGCTTCTTTACCTTCTTCACCTTTTTTACCTTCTTCACTAGGTTTTTCACTATTTTCATCAAGATATAAAGCAAATGGTATTTTATTTTTGTTATCTTCTAATTTATTTTCATTTATAATAACACTTGATTGGAGATTTTTTGTACAATCTTCTTTTATTTGTTCTTTTAATTTCTTAATACTACTATTTACGTTTTCTTCTTGTTGTTGTTTTATTTTTGAAAAATTATCCATTTTTACATAATAATCATTGATACTATACATACCATATTCTCTTTCTCTTTCACATTTACTAAAAACTTTTATTTCATTATTATTATCACGATAATAAATTATTATACCCTTATCTACTTCTTTTTTATTTACTGTTTTATTTACTGTTTTAAATTCAAATAAAATATCTTCTCTATTTTGTTTTTCATTTAAATTATTAAAATTTAAATATTGTTGTTTATATTTATTTATTATTGTTTTTATATTATCAGCGAAATTTTCATCAGAAATATTTGGTAATGAAATTTTATTTCCTGATGAATTTTTGTGTTCTTCAAACTCTGATATTGTAATTTGTTTAATATCAATACATAATACTTTTTTTTTATTAGATCTATGGTTTTCTATAGAAAAATGTATTTCTCCTGCATCTTTTATATCCATAAATTTAGTATCATCTTCTTTTTTTTTATTATCTTCTTGTCTTTCCATTATAATAACATCATAGATTATATATATTAAACTTACGGCTAAAATCTTTTTTATCTAGAAAAGATTTTAGATATTTTCTAAGGGGTTTTTTGAGAACCTCTGGTTTTACATTCTTGAAAAATCAATGCTTTGAATTTATTTGCGTAGGGTCTTGTTTTTACCCTTATATTTTCTTTGTTTTGTTTTTTTGTGTTTTTTTGTGTTTTTATGGTGTTTTTTGTTCTTTTTCAGGGATCTTTTTTTGGAACCGCCTGATGATGTTAGAGCTGTTTTTAATTCGGTTAGAGCTGTTTTTAATTCGGTTAGAGCTGTTTTTAAATCTGTTAGATTTTCTGGTGTTGCTGCTGCTGTTACTGCATCTGCTTTTGTTGTTACTTTTCCTGCTTCTGTTGTTACTTTTCCTGCTTCTTTTGCTGTTTCTGCTGCTAGTTTTGCTGTTTCTGCTGCTGCTTTTGCTGCTGCTGCTGCTCCTGTTTCTGCTGCTTCTATTGCTTTTATTGCTTTATCTACTTCTTCTATTGCTTTATTTACTTTTTCTATTGCTGGTTCTGTTATTGCTGGTTCTGTTATTGCTGGTGCTGTTATTGCTGTATCTGCTGTTCCTTCTGCTCTTTCTGTATCTAGTCCTGCTACTGTAGGTGCTGCTTTTTTAATTAATTCTTTTGCTATTTCACCTACATTATCATCATTTGTTAATACAACTGGATTTTCTATAGTTCCATCGAAATTTTTTAAACTTAATTCAATAGTATCTCCAACTTTTTTATAAGATAAGGTTCCTTTTTCATTAAATTCAGTCATTTTCTATAAATTTCAATATATAATATAACAACAAAATAACTAAAACACCCTATCTACTAAAATCTCCCCCCTATCAATACTCACCATCATAGCATTATTATCCCTCCTTGATATCCAAAACACATATTTCCCCCCCTTTATAGTAAACCCTATACAAAATTCTACACCAAAAAATTGGAAACAAAACGGCAATGAATATTCCAACGGTTTATACGTCCCCTTTTCTAAACGAACCAACATATGATAGTAATTTCGCGGCATTCCATCTTCGCTAAAGTGTACTACACCCAGCAATGTATCCCTACCTTCTTCCTCTATAAATATACTCGATCCCCGGACTTTATGGAAATTGGGTGCAATGATCGGATATTCTTTTACTATTTCTAAAACATTTGTTTCCTTCGTTATTCGTCCTATTTTCATGGGCGACCAGGAATAAATGAAATAATAATCTTTTCCTTCCGACGGTAAAGGAATCCAATTCTTCTCACACCACGTAAATTCCGGCGGTTCTAAAATACGACAATTCGTATAACACAACATCTCCGGATCATAGTCCCCTATTATCATACGATTCCGCTGACAAGGCGAATAGTTCACATTCGTACAAATAAAACATAATTTTCCCCCATGTTCGAACAATCGGATATCTTCTAATCCGTGTGAATAACAATCCTTGGATTCTAGCGCCACGGTCGTATCATACATTTCTCCGTAACAAATCGGTAAAAACGTTTCTGGATCCAAATAGGACCGGATATTTTTACTCAATAGTGTATTATTTGGATGATCTATATTATAATTTCCATTACCACAATAACAATAATTTACAAGACGTGTGTTCAATATATGTTTCCCCTTATAAAATATATAAGAAGCCGATGAGGGGCGGAATTTCAAATCCGTATCTAAAACATCGGGATAAGGATACGTGGTTTTTTCCAATTTATCATCCAAACATTTTATATAGGAATCCGAAGGAATATAAATAATACTATCATTATGGTCCGCTGAATACCATATTGGAGACCAATGACCTTCAGTTTCTAACAGAGCCCAAAAATTTACCTCCCAAATCATACGGTTATGTTTCACCAAAAAATCGCGAAAAGCAGTATAATAAATATCTTTCAATGATATCAATGTTTCTCGATCTATCATTAAAAAACTCCCACAAAACCGCCATAGAACATTATTCAGAAATTGGTCTACGTTCTCTCCGTCATATTTGGAAACACATCCAGGAATATAAAACATTTTTTCTTTGAAATCGCGTTCAGACAAATATTTCAAATATGTGAGTGTTGTATCTTTATGTTTTATCATATAAGATATACTAAAATCGATCCATGCAAAATGGGTAGAATTGAAGGGGTTTTTTATAGCTACATCTGCTGTAAATTCTATTTTGGAATTCATCAAAACCATATATTCAAACGTATCTTTTTTCTCATTTCTATTTTGTGGTAGGGATATTTCTATACCTTCACAGTATTTATATGCTAAGGTTTCTTCTAATTTCATAACTTGAATTACTTTCAAGTTATCGAATCGCCTAGATAATTCTTCAATATCTTCTTTGTATTCAGGTGAAACATAAATACAAATATTGATTCCAGTAGATAATATTTCTTTGAAATTTTCTAAACGCCATTCTTTTGTTTTATTATCATAAATGTAATCTTTATAAATATCAAACCAAGAAGTTACAAATGTAATTGTCATAGAATCTATCTATTTTAAATATAAAAACTTTATATTTTTTATATTCAAACATATTATTTGTTTATTTTATTTGTCTATAGTTATTTTTTTAGTAATATTTTTAACTATCTTTTCACGGGTTTTATCATCGCCTTCGAGTGTTTTTTCGAAGATTTTCATATATAATTCTCCTTTATCGCTACTTGATATTCTTGTTTCAGGATTTTCTTCACACCATTCATTTAATGAAGAAAAATTTTTGTATTCTACCTTTTCAATAGCATTCTTTAAATTCTCATTTTCATTTTCATCTTTATTCCATTCATTGTCTTCTTTTAAATATATCGTTTCTCTTTTTAGGTCCGTACAATGGATTGGACGTTTTGTTATATCCATGTCTTTCAAACGTTTTATGAATATATCGGAAACACCATTCACGAATCCTGTATTACCAATCGCCAAAAGTTCTTCGAAAGTAACCTTAATATTATCTATAAATTCTTTCATATTCATAGCATCTTTACAGGTTTCATTCAAGAAGAAATTCAGATTGAACTTTTGATTGTTATTGGTAGTATTATTATTATTATTGATTGTCATAATAGATTCCTTTTCTACTAATTTATTGATTAATATGTTGTTCTCCTTGTTTAATATGTTGTTCTCCTTGTTTAATATGTTGTTTTCTTTGTGCAATTCTATAACCTGATTGTTTTGTTGTGAAACTTTAATGGTTTGTTCTATTAATTTGTTATTTTGCTCTACTATTAATTTTTTGAATTCTTTATTTTCCTTTATTATATCTATAATAATCTCGGTATTAATAAGATAATTAATATTGGTTTCATTAATTTCTTCTTGTGGTCTTGGTGTTGGTTCTTCTACGGGTTTATAATCACAATTTTTTTTATGTTTTGATAATCCTTGACTATATTTATATTCCTTACCACAAATGCATATAAAAATATTATTTGCGACATTTATTGGATTTTGTATCTTATTAGTATCTCTAATATGTTTTGCAGTCAAAATATGTTTATTATAGTCATTCTTTCTTAGCGTAGTGTATTTACATATTAAACAGTTATAATTTACTGTCGTATTTTGCGATATTTTAGTATCCATATATATTATATTAGGATACTAAAAACTCTCTAAATAACTTTTTTCGAAATTTTATTAAATATTCAGCGATAAATCTTTAAATAAAGTTATGATAACAACCCAAAATAATAATTTTTGATTTTACTGCATTATGCTTTAAAACAACTTTTCAAGAAACCGTTGTAAAATTCTATTTTCAGAAAATCGTTTTTGGACATTTATTTTTGTCCTTTTTTCAAAAAAGTTTTCCATTTTATATACAAATTATTCAAAAATATGAAATTGTAGGGACCCCCCTTCTATTTGTATATTTGAGACTTTTCGCGATATTATGTATCCATAAATGTATCTATGTTCGCGATATTATTTTCTATTATCTTTATTGCTAACAAAATAATAATTTATAATAACCTAATATAAACGAAATGCGACAAATTTTTATCCATTATATCCATTATTGGATACTTGAAAACTCTGAATACATATTCTTCGTAGAATTCCTTAAAAATAGTTATGCTAACAAACTTTTCTAAGAAAACCCGGATTTACTGCATTATGCTTTAAAATAACTTTTCAAGAAACCGTTGTAAAATTCTATTTTCAGAAAACCGTTTTTGGACATTTATTTTTGTCCTTTTTTCAAAAAAGTTTTCCATTTTATATACAAATTATTCAAAAATATGAAATCGTAGGGTACCCCCTATGGTTTTTCCATTTTTTCTTTAAAAATAAAATAATAATAAAATGATAAAGAAATATAGAGTTTTTCAAAGATAAATCAATATAAAAAATGCAAGAATATATTAATAAATTCTGTATATTAATTGCCTCCCATATTTCCAACCCTAAAAGGATTGGTTATTTAAAAGAATGTCTAGAATCCCTGATGAAACAAACCATAATTATTCCTGTTTATTTGTCCGTTTCCTTTGAAACCCCATTCCTCGAAGAATTCTTTAAAACCTCAATGGAGAACCTAGGTAAAACCCCCATAATAAACATTATTATAAAAAACGAAAAAACCGCCCAAATGAACCATTATTACCAACTGTTAGACGTCGTTGATACGAAGCATCAATGGATCATGTTCTGTGATGACGATGATAGTTATCAATCCGACCGTGTAGAGAATATTATAAAATCGGTTTATCAAGTCGAAGAAAGGATCAAGGATGCGGAGAACATTACATTTGCAGGACTCTATGAAAGCCATTGTGAGAAGGATCATAGAGAACATCGTCACGAATATTGGTGTTATTGTGTGAACCGGCTAATAATGGACCGTTTCTATGATAGAATCCGAGAATTTCCCGACATTATCGACAACAAATGCTGCGATATATTATTCGGAGAGTATCTGAGAAGGTCAGCACAAAACACTATTTTCGCAAGATTGAATATGAGACTCTATAATTACCGTGTAGATGAGAACCAAGATAGTATAACGGGGGTAATACAGTCCAAACAAGGATTCTATACGAGATTCAAACAGCATCCACCAATAGGTGATCCAAAATTACCAGAATACATATTAGACTGGAATGATTATTTATACGAACATTTGGATGCCTATTTACACGATGTTTTTCTAAGAACAGTAGTAGGTTGTAATATGGAATACATATTACAATCCGAGTTTCGTAATGATTATGAATTATTACAATTTGTGGACGAATGTCATGTAGAAAAAATGCGGACATTTCACGAATATTTGAGAGGGATTTGTGGGAAATTATATGATATAAAAATTTGATTAACGTAGAGAACGTTTCCGAGGCTTTTTAACACGGATTTTTTGGGTCTTTTTCGCTTTTATTTTCCGTGTTTTTCGATTCTTTCCTCCTATAGGGTTTGGTTTTTGTTTCAAAGAAAATCCAGGTAACTTATTAAAAATACTACCTTTATTTTCTTTTACTTCAGAATTAACCAGACCATCTATACTACCTTTATTTTCTGTTACTTTAAGATTAGCCTGACCTTCTATACTACCTGGTTTTTCTTTTATTTTAAAATTGACTGGTATATCTATACTATTACTAGGTAATTCAATATCAACTTCTAACTGCTTTGTACTATTAGGTTCAAAAATTGGATTACCTTTATAATCTAATATTTTTATTTTTATTTTTATTTTTATTTTTATTTTTATTTTATCTTTATTTATTAGTTTTAAAGTTTCAATATATTTTCCAATCCAATATTTATGATTTTGAATATTATTATCAAAAGATTCACCTTGAGGTATAGATTCTTCTACTTTTACTATCTCTTTTGAATTAGAATTTTTAAAAGATGAATAAATATTACAAGGAGAAGGAATCTGTGTTGCAAATAAATCATCTTCCAAAAATCGGGTTCCCATAAAAGAAAAATAATAATTATTATTTTTATTATCAATTAGATGTGCTAAAAATACAAGGGATTTTATAACACAAGTATTTCCATATAAACCACAAAAAGTTATATCACAATTTTTTTCTTTAAAAGTTTTGATAATTTCTTCCAATATATGATTTTGAAATTTATTAGATTCATAATAATATCCAAAAACCTTTTGAAATTTTGAATTTTCTTTTAAAAATTCTATCTCTTTTTTTAAATTAACCATTTCATTTTTTGTTCCTGTATTGTTCTCAAATTTATCATTATCATTACATTTTACAATAATTAGAATTGATATTTTATTTGTATTCGATGATTCTGAATCATTATTATCAGTTAATTTTTGTGTTATTCCTACTACTTTTTCTAATGATTCACTCATATAAAATAAAAATCAATACTCTTATATAATGTTTACAAAATAATCTAAATATTATATTCAAAAAAAATCTCTAAAGAGCACTCCTATAATCTACGACATAAGGATTCGAATTCAACATCTTGGTAATGTCGGGTGTATTTCGGTCTAAATTAATATTCGAATACAATTGATTGGTTGTTCCAGACGCTTTACCTATAATACTGGCATCAGGTATCTGTGATGGCATCGCGCCAATTACCGCGCGATCATTTTTTAACATATTATCACGAGAAACCTGACGCATATTAATATCCCCATTCATCAAACTCATATTACCTTGCACCATATGTTCGTGTATAGTACTGGATTTCAAATCATTATTACGCTGATTATAATTGGCCTCATAAGAAGTCATTTTACGTCCGCGTTCTCCAGCACTAGACCCCCCAACATACCCGTAGACACCAACCTCATTACGATTTGTATAAGCGACCTGTTGATCGGTAACTTGATATCCACCCAATTGCGGTGCATTAATATTCAAATGTCCTTTGGAACCCTCCGTAGTTTCACGTATAGTAACATTAGGGCGATCATTCGGATTGAATACATAGGAATTAGAAACGGTGGTCCCTGGATTCTGGTAAGGACGCAATGTCCCAATCACATTGCTTTTACGATTTGGGCGTAACATATCCAAAAGGGGTGCAATAACGGCACCCATTCCACCACCGACAATACCATAATAATCCTCACCACCAGGCTGCTGTTTGTTTACACAGCGATTATTAGGATAAGCCATTTTAGATTTAATACCATAGTCCGCGTCATTAGCATAACCACGACCATTCGCATTCGCCACACCAATAGGAAGATCTCCTAATTGCTGAGAATGTGAAGGCATGTATTCACCGGGTAAATAGGAAGATTCTGTAGAAGAACCGGCAATACCGGAATAAGAAATGGCGGTTTCGGGACGACTTACAAAACGTTCGATAGGAATGGCACGTAAAGTCTGACCTTTTTCGGCACCACCACCAGGCATTAATCTACCAATATCTCCAGTTTCATCACGAGTATCCCATGCATAACTAGTTTCTGGACGATTCTTCTCCATAATACCCATTTGTTCTTGCGTAGCAATACGTTTTATCATACTATCAGCAGGTCCCTCGTGGCCTAAAAGAGAAAGTCCGGTGGCTTTTGGTTTGTTATCGACACGGAGTTGGTCGGCTGTTTTATCAAGCCATGATTCACGGGCCAACATACCGGAATTATACCCCCCGGCACCATCGGTTCCATACCCTAAACCTAATCCTGGAGCAACGTGTTCTTCTTCAAAAGGTTTGACATTTGCCATTCGCAAACTAGGATTCACACGAGATTGATAGAAATCACTTTGATTCGGAGCACCGTAAGCCCATTGCATGTTTTCATTCGGTGAAAAAAGTGGTGATTGTTCCGTTTTAATGATGGTTTGAGAACCCGAACCAGAATAACTATCTAAAAGCCCTTCATTGACATTTTCATCAGCAATTCGAGTTTTCAAATTACTTCCGAAATAGGGAACCATATTATTATGTTTGAAATAGGAAGAATCAACCTTGTCTCCGGTCAAAGAATAAAACTGAGAAGAACCTCCCAAAGAACCATTTGACATATTACTAGCTGGAAATACAGAATCGGCCATATTCGGATTAAAGTATTTATCAGTATAAGTCCCATTAGTATTATCATAACGATTATTGGTTGATAATTCGGATGTTTTGTCGAGTTCTGGCGATGTTACAGGATATTCAGAAGGATAATTCATATTTGGAATGTCAGTGTTTGGTAATTGACTGCTTTCAAAGGGTTCTTTATTGTTCTTTTTATTTTGATTGGTTACAACATATAATAATCCGAGTGCAACTCCAGGTATAACTAATTCCATTATAATATTATCTATTATAATATTTTGGGGGGAACCAATGGTTCCCCCCCTATCCCCCCTCCTTATCAAGGGAACCTACGTTACGTTAAGCTCGCGTCCTTTAAAATGGTATTTATATTGTATTTGATATTAATTATTAGGATAATATCAAGTTGTTTTATTTAAAGGAGGGGGTTTCAGGGGGAACCATTGGTTCCCCTGAGTAGGTTCCATGAGTTCTTCTCTAAAATCCGTGTTTGTATATTATCATGAAACCCCTTGTCTAATCCATTCAACGGATTCAACAAAGGATATTCCCATCTATTGTTCTCTACTGTCCTATACATCCATGCAGGATTCGTTGCACGGCTTTCATCTACAAATGGTTTCATATTCCTATAATCTTTCTTAGACGCCCAAACCGCCTGTTTTTGGAAATCATTAATATCTACTAAATCCCGATTGATTTTACGGGTCATACCTAATAAATCACTTTCCAAATTCACATAATTATCGCGTAAATTAGCACCCCATTTCTGCATTCTTACTTGCGGATCTTCTACAAAAGGCAAATCCATACCAGCACCCGGAACATCCAACATATATCTACCTACAAAAGTCGTTTGGTCTAATTGTTTTTTAATTCTAGAAGGATCATCACTAAATCTTGTAAAAGACATTATATTAAGATTATATAATCTATTTATTTAAAAAAGATATAAAAATTCTTTTTCTCGTATAATAAAATGGAGATAGAAGAGAACATCCCAAAAATATGTCTAAATATGATTGTGAAAAACGAGAGTAAAGTAATATTAAGATTACTAAATTCGGTTCTCCCGATAATAGATAGTTATTGTATTTGTGATACTGGAAGTACGGATAATACAATAGAAATAATAGAAACCTTTTTCAAAGAAAACAATATCGAAGGTAGAATCGTGAATGAACCTTTCCAAGATTTCGGATACAATCGAACAATAGCACTAAATAGTTGTATTGGTATACCGAATGCGGATTATTTATTATTATTAGATGCCGATATGATTTTACGTATAAATCCCAAACTCTGTAAAAAGAATTTCCGTAAATCACTCACAAAAGACGCCTATTATTTATTCCAAGGATCCGATAATTTTTTCTATAAAAACGTCCGTATTCTGAGAAATGATCCCGAATATTCTTACTGGGGAGTAACACATGAATATGTTAAAACCACACCCAATTCAACCTTTCAAGAAATAGAAAAAGATATTTTGTTTATTAATGATATAGGAGACGGTGGATCCAAACAAGACAAATTCGAAAGAGATATAAGACTCTTATTGAAAGGTCTAGAAGAAAATCCAGACAATGATAGATATACCTTTTATTTGGCAAATAGTTATATGAATACAAATCAATACGAAAAAGCCATAGAATATTATAAAAAACGTATAGAAATAGGTGGTTGGAATCAGGAAATATGGTATTCGTATTATTCTATAGGAAAATGCTATAAAAGCATGAACGATATGGAAAATGCCATTTATTACTGGATGGAAGGATATCAATATTTACCAACAAGAATCGAAACTCTTTATCAAATTATAAATTATTATCGTATTGCTGGTAAAAATATTCTCGCACATTCATTTTACGAAATGGCAGATTACGAAAGAAACAAGGATAAATCGATAGACCATCTTTTCCTAGAAAAGGACATTTATGAATACAAATTAGACTATGAATTTACTATTCTAGCTTATTATAGAAATACCCAAAATATCGATGTAACAAAACCATGTATGAAAGTTCTCGCACATCCTCTTTCAGAGGAACATATCAACAAAAACATCCTGTCGAATTACAAATTTTACACAAAATCCCTAAAAAATATGGAAACGCCCATGATAGAGAACAATTTGAGGATGTTGAAAAGTATTGGTGTCAATAAGCCGCAAATAGATAAAAATTTATATGTTTCAAGTACTCCCTCATTATGTATTGATACATCAAATAAGAATAGATTGATTGTAAATGTCCGATATGTTTCTTATCGAATTGATGAAAAAGGGGGGTATAGTTATGATAAAAATATTTGCACGAAGAATGTGGTTACAACAATTGATATGACATATTCACGAGGCTGGACGAAAGGATTAGAATTCGAATTGAATTATAATAAAGTATATGATGATTTGTATGTTGGATTAGAAGATGTTCGTATATTTTCGAATAATGAAACCATATTTTTTAATGCGAATCGTGGATTAGGATATAATAAGATGAGTATTGAGACAGGGAAAATAATGTTAGGATCGGCATCGGCATCTTCTCATTTGATTTATACCGACGATCAGAAAGACATAGAGAAAAATTGGGTATTGTTTAAGAATGGGAAGAGAGAACTGAAGATGATTTATGGATGGCATCCTTTGAAAATAGGTGATATAGAAGATGATCCGGAAAAAAAAATAGATGATAAGAATCAGATATTGAAGAAATTTGTTATTACAAACAAAGAAGAAACCCCTAATTTCTTCAGATGGGTACGAGGATCAACGAATGGTATAACAATTGATGATGAAGTATGGTTTATATGTCATCTTGTGAGTTATGAAGATCGCCGATATTATTATCATTTGTTTGTAATTTTAGATGTGAATACTATGAAATTGAAACGATATTCGGAGATGTTTAATTTCGAAGGAGAAAAAGTCGAATATACATTGGGATTTGCATATATGGAAAAAGAAAAACAGTTTTTGATAGGGTACAGTGTGATGGATCGTGAGAGTAAATATATGACGGTTTCGAGAGAGAATGTAAACAGCTTATTCATCAGGGGAACCAATGGTTCCCCCTGAAACTCAGGGAACCTACGTTACGTCCCGACCCCCTGAAATCCCTCCCTTAAAAGAAAACAACTTTAAAACTTGATGTTAACCGAATGATTAATATCAAATACATCATAAAAGGAGGGGGGTTCAGGGGGTCGGGACGTAACGTAGGTTCCCCTGAGTTAACAAGAAGTTGTTCTATTTAAGGGAGGGGTTTCAGGGGGGTCGGGACGTAACGTAGGTTCCCTGAGTTTCAGAGAGAACATTGGTTCCCTGACTGATAGGAATATTCACCATTACCTAACTTCCGTTTGTTTCGCATCCACGCACGACTCGAATCATCAAAATCAATATCTATTATATCTTCAATCTTTTCCATAGTATTCATAAAAGATTCAGGAATAAAACGAACAGTATTCATAGGATTATATTTTTTTGATCTAGAACGGGTTACAATATTAATTTCATTTGTTTCATTGTTTTCAATATTAGGTAAGATAGAAAAAGAATTCAGATTTGTTCTACTCTTAGAACGCGTTAGCATTTTTACTCGATTATCTTGAAAAGAATTAATCAAAGGTAAAGAAGGATTACATTCTTTAATATTTGATGTTTTTACATCAGGATGTACTTTAGAAAATTTGCGGGTTTGTGATCTTGTTTGCATAATAATATAATAATAATATATCAAACATTATCTTTAATATGTTTTGTAAAAATATTATCTTGTAACCATATTCACAGCCGCACTCTTACAAAGATCCCCAAAAGTCCGACGATGCCATTGAGAAATCCCATGTTGTCGAATCCCCTCTAAATGACGTTTCGTTCCATAACCCATGTTTGTATCTAGACCATATCGCTCGACCAATTCCGGATATTCCTGACATAATTCCAAAATATAGGAATCCCGAGCCGTTTTTGCCAATATACTTGCCGCTGCAATCGCCATGTATTTTGAATCCCCTTGTTCTACAGTAATATGAGGTAATTGAGATATACAATGTTTATCATTATTGAAACGACTATAAGGATTAAAATAATTGCCGTCAACCAATGCAAGACATTTATCAATATCTTTGTATCCACCTAATGATGGAAATAAAGCATCTAGACATTTATGCATACCACGCATAGAAGATTCTAAAATATTATTTTTATCAATTTCAGATTCATCGACCCAACTAACGTTCCAAGCAACAGCATGTTCTTTAATATATTCAGCGACTTTCATAATTTTCTTTTTAGAGGAGAACTTTTTACTGTCTTTTATATCTTTTCCGTCAAAATTAGAGGAGTCTTTAGGTAGAACAACACAAGCAACATAAACACCACCAAAAAGAGATCCACGTCCGGCTTCATCTAATCCAAATTCATAAAGATTTGAATCATTATAATTCTGTTGTAAGATAATAGGATCCTTTTTTACCTTTTTTACCTTTTCTACTTTTTCTACTTTTTCCACCTCTTTTTCGTTTTGTTCTTTCATTTCAATAACAGGTTCCATTTACTTTTTGATTCTATAATAAATATTATTCCCCGATTATTTTTATATAATTTTCAATTTTTCATTTTTATTGTAAAGATATATAATCTACTTTTTTCTTGTCATAATCTATACTTAATAATGAAGATTAGTCCTTTTGTATTATTTTTAATATTATTGATAGTTTTAGTCGTATCTATTATTGTAGGAAGAAAAATAGGATATGAAGGATTTATTTCTTATCAGCAATCAAAGACATCAACTACTAGTTTTGTAATACCATCTTATTCACAAAATACAGTATATAAATTACATGACAATTTATTTTTCGATTCCGTAAATGCAAATCTATTAGAAATAGATTCTCCAGCATTCAATAGTACAACAGGACCCGATATAATAGGTAATACAATTCTTACTACTACTATTATACCCCGATCATCAGGAATTGGTACTAATTATTCTGGTAATGTTAGTGTGATGTCAATACCTCAAACGAGTATAGGAACAAGTATGACAAATAATTATAATAATTTTGTTTATAATAGTCAATCGAATAATACAGATAAATATTGTGTTTTGTATATATCTTGGAATATTGATACATATATTCATATTATAAACATTACTAATAGAAAACATGTAGGAACTTATCTAGCATCAAATTCTCAAACACCAGTATTGAATAGTAATATCTATGATAAACCAGCGATTAGTTTAACAACCACTCCAACAGACAATGATGCAAATAATAATTCTTTTTTATTAGACAATTATTATGATAATCAAAAAACATTATATCAAGTAAGTAAAAATGTAAAATTCGATATTACAAATGCAACATTGATATTACAAACGAGCACATCAACCAATAAAACAATTAGTATTTATAATCGAAATAATATGTCAACACCTACTGTAGTAAATACACCCAATACAGTATCAAATACCGCATCAACAGTACAAAGTGTTATTTTTAGTCCAACTATTATAGAAGATAAATTAGGAAATCAGATTATATTATATTTGGCGAATGGAACAAATACTGTAGTGGTTGTATTAGGATTGACAAATGATTTGAAAAGTTATGAAACAAAAAATGTAGTACGTTTTACAGCAAATACGATTGATGTTGGTTCAGGATCGGCTACAAGTACAAGTAATATAGTGTCTAAGTTCAATTCATTTTTGTCGAATTATTGGAATGTAAATTCAGGTAATCCTTGGCAAAGAGGATATCAAGATCCTTCCATGTATGGATATCAAGGATATCCCAACACATATTCACCAAGTCGTGGATATTCAGACGATTATATTTTGAAAACACAAATAGTTCCACCGGTTTGTCCTTCTTGCCCTTCTTGCGCTGCTGGTTCTGTATGTGGTAATTGTGGAGGTCATGGTGGTTCAGGAACTCAATCATCAAATGGTGGAACAATGGTATCAGGAAATAAGATGGATTCCAATGGTTCAAACATAGTTGATGGTGTAGAAAATGTAGCAAATACTGGTGCGGATGTATTAAAAACGGGTTTAAATAATGCAGCGCTAGGTGTTGGAGCGGTTGGTCTAGGTATTGGAGCTGCTGGATTAGGAATTGGTGGCGCGGTATCAGATACAGTAAGTGGTGCGGGCAGTCTTGCAGAAAAGGCAGGAGGAGGTACAGTAGATTTATTGAAAAGTGCAGGGAGTGGTACAGCAGGATTCGTAAAAGATGCAGGAAGTGGCGCAGTAGGATTAATAAAAGACGCAGGAAGTGGCGCAGTAGGATTAATAAAAGATGCAGGAAGTGGCGCAATGAGTTTGGCAAATAATAACAATAATAGAGGAGAAGGTCAATCGGGTAGAGGATCTCAAGGAGGTCAAGGGGTAGGATATACTCCTGTATCTGGATCTGGACCCCAATCTATGGATCAATATTCTTATTATGGAACATTGCCTTCGAAAGGAAGTAGTAATTTTATGCCAGTAACTGCGGATTTCAGTTCTTTCAGGCATTAATCTCAGGGAACCTACGGTTCCCCTGAAACCCCTCCCTTAAATAAGATTATTTGAATTGGTATTTGATATTAATCATTTGGTTAACATCAAGTTTCAACAAGTTGTTTTCTTTTAAGGGAGGGGTTTCAGGGGGAACCGTAGGTTCCCTGAGAGGAAGGGGGGTAAGGGGAAACCTACGGTTTCCCTTATTCGTTCAAAAACAATATAATAATAAAATTATGTTTTACATAAATAAAAGATAATTTTACTAAAAATGGAAAATCAAAATATATCAAACTCAATTTTAAATAGAGAATCCATAGCAAATGAAATCAAACAAACATTATCATCTTTCGAAACAAATTACAAAAATATATCATTCAAAAGAGGTATTTATATTTATGGTTCTCCAGGATGTGGGAAAACTCATTTTGTAACAACACTCTTAAAAGAAATGAATTATGATATTATAAAATATGACGCAGGTGATGTTCGAAATAAAGCCTTAATAGATACTATAACAAGTAATAATATATCAAATAGAAATGTTCTCGATATGATGACAAAAAAGGTGAAAAAAATAGCAATAGTGATGGATGAAATAGATGGAATGAATAATGGCGACAAAGGTGGAATAACCGCATTAATAAAAATTATTCGACAGAAAAAAACAAAAAAACAGCAATTAGAAAGCATAACAACAAATCCAATCATATGTATCGGAAATTATTATATAGATAAAAAAATCAAAGAATTAATGAAGGTTTGTAACACATATGAATTGAAATCACCGAATCAACAGCAAATGAAGACAATTTTAAAATTATCAATACCAACAATAGTAAAAGAAAAGGGAAATTCATATGAATCAATGATATTGAATTATATACAAGGAGATATGAGAAAACTAATGTTTGTAAAAGATATTTTCAATAAAAATTCTAAAAACGATTTATTGACAGACACCAAAATAAAAACAATATTTTGTAACAAATCCTACAATGAAGATTCAAAAAAAATAACACAATCATTATTAAATCAACCGACAAAATTATCACAACATAATCGATTTATGAATGAAACAGATAGGACAATAGTAGCCCTTTTATGGCATGAAAATATTGTAGACGTAATATCGAACAAAGAAAAATCAAAATCCCTTCCATTTTATTTCAAAATATTGAAAAACATGTGTTATGCGGATTATATAGATCGTATAACATTTCAGAGTCAAATATGGCAATTCAATGAGATGAGTTCTCTAATGAAAACATTTTACAATAACAAATTGTATCACGATACATTTCCAGAAAATATAAATACTTACAAACCAACAGAAGTAAGATTTACAAAAGTTCTCACAAAATATTCTACGGAATACAATAACATATTATTTATTTATAATTTATGTCAAAAATTGGATACGGATAAACAGGATTTACTTGCAATATTCCAGGAGATAAGATTACGCAACACATCAGAATCAGATTACTTTAATGAAATAGAAAAAATGTTTGAAAATTACAATATTACGAAATTGGATATTCGAAGGATGTATCGATATTTAGATAAAAATATTAAAAAAGATGTTGTTATAGATTTAGACGATGATTTTTACGAAGAATGATAAAATTATATATTTTTTTGTATTTGTCAGTAAAAGAATATAAAGTTCAAAGTTGTAAAACTTTAAATAAATGACAAATAAAAAGAAAAATCAGGAAAAAAAACCGATTTTACCATTTGTTTCTGTCTGTACACCTACATTCAATCGAAGACCTTTCATAGAAAATATGTTTAATTGTTTTCGTAATCAGACATATCCAAAACATAGAATCGAATGGATTATTGTAGATGACGGAACCGATAAAATCCGAGATTTGGTAGAAAAATCGGAAATTACACAAATACGATATTTCGAAGTTGATAAAAAAATGTCATTAGGTGAGAAACGAAATTATATGCATAGTTTTGTTCGGGGTTCAATAGTAGTATATATGGATGACGATGATTATTATCCTCCTCAACGAATAGAAGACGCTGTAGATAAATTAACTGAAAATCCGAAAGCATTATGTGCGGGTTCAAGTGAAATTTACATTTATTTTAAACATATTAAAAAAATGTATAAATGTGGGCCTTACAATTCGAATCATGCGACTGCTGGGACATTTGCGTTTCGAAAAGAATTGCTAGATATAACAAGATATGAGGACCATGCCGCGGTAGCAGAAGAACGTGCATTTTTGAAGGATTATACCATACCATTCGTCCAATTGGATCCAATGAAGGCAATTTTGGTATTTTCACACATTCATAATACATTTGACAAACGAAAGATGTTAGACAATCCTCATCCAGATTATTTTCGTGAATGTGATAAAACGGTAGATATGTTTATAACGAATAAATCTGAAAAAAATATTTATAATTTTTTTATGAATGATATTGATGATTTGCTAGCAAAATACGAACCAGGAGAAGCTAAAATGAAACCCGATGTTTTGAAAAAAATTAAAGAAAAAGAAGAAAAAAGAGAACAAATGATGAAAGAAGAGATGGAAAAAAAAAACAATGGTCCGATTATGCTACAACAGCCTGGAAAACCACCATTGGCATTATCGAGTCAGGATGTTGTCAATATAATACATCAACAACAACAACAAATTGAAGAATTACAAAAAAAAACAGAAGAAAATAACAAGATTATTTCATCATTACAAAAACAATTAGTAGATAAAATAAAAATTATTCGTGAATTTTCAGAAAATGGAAATATTACTATTACAGAATCAGATACTGAAAATGTTTCCAAATTAGAAAATATGATTATTGTTTTACAGAAACAATTGATAGAAAAAACAAAGATAATCCGAGAACTACAAAGTTCTCAAAACAACGATAAGAAAGAAGAAAATATAGAAGGAAATAATAATATTGGTAATAATGATTTACAAATAATGGTAATTATGTTACAGAAACAATTGATAGAGAAAACAAAGATAATCCGAGAACTTCAAAATAATAAACAAGAAAATATTTCAAATGATAATAATAGTATTATTGAAAAGAAGATATGTAATTTAGAAAATATTATTAGTAATTTACAAAAAAACTTAATAGAAAAAAATAATGAAATACAAAGGTTAAATAATAATACTTTTACACGTATTCCAATAGAAATAGAAGATAATGATAAAGAAAAAGACAATAATAAAAAAAAGTTGAAGAGTGATCCTGAGATATTTGTTGATATTGATGACTAACTCAAGGGAACCAAGGTTCCCCCTGAAACCCCCTCCTTTAATAACTCAGGGAACCTACGGTTCCCCTGAAACCCCCTCCCTTAAAAGAAAACAACTTGATGTTAACCGAATGATTAATATCAAATACAATATAAATACCATTATAAAAGGAGGGGGTTTCAGGGGGAACCTTGGTTCCCCTGAGTTTAAGGGAGGGGTTTCAGGGGAACCGTAGGTTCCCTGAGTTATTGATAATCCTTCATATATTGAGATATTGCAATAGATAATGGAACAAAAGCACCATTATGAATATTAAAAAATGACTCATAATCATCTAAATTAGAATCATTTTTATAAAAACGATAAGGTACTATTTGACGACCTCCATATTTTAATATATAATCTCCATAATTAGGATTTGGAATTGAATTAATTGAATATGAAATTGGAGGTTCAATACATGATAATGTTTTTATATCTGTAATATTTTTGTTGTAATCTACTATATTCACTAAAGTATTTTGTGCACTAGAAATAATATCAGTAAAATTGTGAATCATATCTTGACTACCATTTTCTATATTTACATAATTCTTAAGATCATAACATGAACTACTACCTTTTGAATTACAAATTGAAGTATAATTTACATAATTTGGGAATATAGTCCTATCAATAGATATGATTACTTTTCCTAGTATATCACTAATCGGTGTATTTTTTGTTACTTTTTTTGCTGGATTAATAACTGTTGTAGGATTAATATATATATTAACTTTTGGATCATTATATATTTTTTGTTGTATAGAATTATCTAAAGAAGCAGCTACAGCTGCATAAACATCAGTGTTTGATGATTTAATACGAAGATTTATAAATAATGGATCATTAAAATTAGGACAAGGTGATGAAAATGCATTTGCAATAGCTGATGTTAATACATTATCTAACAATATGCTATTTTCTGTATTGAGTATATTATAAGTAGGATCTATTGATGTTGCAACAACAGGTATTAATTTTGTTGATTCTGTTGATTCTGTATCACTCGAAAATAATGACGTATTATTTAAATTAGAAGAATAAATATAAAACACTTCAAAATCTAAATATCTAACACCTCTATTGATAACATATTGCAACATATCTAAATTTATATAATTGCCACTACAAGCACTATTGTAAGAAGATTTTATACACAATTCACGTAAGGGTAATTTATACAAACTAGTATTTATATTTGTTATAGTGATTTTTGAATTACTTTCAATACTAGCTAATTCGTTATCTTTTATAGGTGATAAAAATGGAATAGGAATAGAAAATCCTTCCAAATCCTTTTTAAGATTTATACGAATAATTATTAATTTCCAAATAATTATCAAAGATATAATAACAGTTATTAGTATTAATAATTTTTTAAAAAAAAACATAAATATGAATTATATATTGTATAGATAAACAAATATATAAAATTTTTCTTTATGTATATAAATATAAATATAATTAATGAGTGGTGGTTTACTAAATATAGTTTCTGTTGGAAATAATAATATTTTTTTAACTGGTAATCCAAGTAAAACATTTTTCAAAACTACTTATGCAAAATATAGTAATTTCGGTCTACAAAAATTCCGTATAGATTATGATGGATTAAGAGACATTCGTTTGACAGATCAATCTGTTTTTACATTCAAGATACCTAGATATGCAGAATTATTGATGGATACTTATTTGGTAGTAACAATACCTAATATATGGAGTCCAGTTTATCATCCGTGTTCTAGTACAAATTATAATTGGGTTCCTTACGAATTCAAATGGATAAAAAAATTAGGAATAAGTATGATAAAGGAGGTAACCATAACATGTGGTTCTCTAACACTTCAAAAATATACCGGTCAATATCTAGACGCAATGGTAGAACGGGACTTTTCAAATGTAAAAAAAGATCTTTTCAATAAAATGACGGGAAATGTTCCCGAATTGAATGATCCGGCTAATGCATATGGTAGAATAGATGCTTATCCAAATGCAACACATCAGAAAAATGCTATAGGTGCTGAACCGTCTATACGTGGTAGAACATTATACATACCTATTAATACATGGTTTACTTTAAATTCGAATTGTGCCTTTCCATTAATATCTCTTCAGTATAATGAATTAGTAGTAACTGTAACAATGCGACCAATCCAAGAATTGTTTACTGTTCGTGATGTTTTCGACAATCAATATTTCAATCCTTACATACAACCCGATTTCAGAAAATCCGAATTTCAGATGTATCGTTTTTTACAAACACCTCCATCTATGGATATTTCGACAACGAAATATAAAAATATAGTCCAAACATGGAATTCTGACATACATTTGTTATCAACATATTGTTTTTTATCAAAAGATGAGGCTAAAATGTTTGCTTTAGAAGACCAAATATATTTAGTAAAAGATGTGTTTGATTATACTTTCAATGGAGTAGTAGGATCAAGTAGACAGCGTATATATTCTAATGGAATGGTTTCAAATTGGATGTGGTTTTTACAAAGAGATGATGCTTATTTAAGAAACGAATGGACGAATTATACAAACTGGCCTTATGATTTCTTACCTCAAAATGCAGAGTTGGTACAATTTAATGATCCAAATACAATTACTATAACTAAAGAAGAACAGTATGTTACAGATCAAAATGGATTTTTTATTGATGCTTCTTTTTCAATTGCTGTTAATCCAAATGGATCATTGACAACTGGTTTCAATAGTACAGGATCTTTTAATCAAGTAAATCAAAAAGAAATATTAAATTCTTTAGGTATTGTTTTTAATGGAGATTATAGAGAAAATGTTATGACAAGCGGGGTTTATAATTATATAGAAAAATATACGAGAACAAATGGATCAGCTGTTGAAGGATTATATTGTTATAATTTTGGATTGAATACTAGTCCTTTTGAAACACAGCCATCAGGTGCTATCAATATGAGTAATTTTAAAACTATTGAACTTGAAATAAATACATTTACACCACCGATTGATCTTTCTAATTCTAGTTTTGATATTATTTGTGATTTATGTGGTAATCCATTAGGTGTTCGTAAAACCAATTATCAATTATACAATTACAATTATAACTTGTATTTATTTGAAGAAAGATATAATATATTGTCGTTTATTGGAGGAAATTGTGGAATGATGTATTCACGTTAGTCAGGGAACCAATGTCCCCCCTGAACCCCCTCCCTTAAAAGAAAACAACTTGATGTTAACCGAATGATTAATATCAAATATAATATAAATATCATTATCAAAGGAGGGAGGGGTTTCAGGGGAACCGTAGGTTCCCTGAGTAAATTGTATATATAATAAATATATAATACGATTATGAAAGAAACAGAGAATAATTTTCAAATAAAAAGTATGGTTTATAAAATGAAAAAAATCAAAAAAAGTAAAAAAAAAGATCCTGTAAACATACAAAATATACAACCATTAGAAGTATTAGAAAACTTCCAATCAAATCAAAATATCGAGAATGAGAATACGAAAAACCAAAAAGAAGGTTTTGATAATAATAATGGTTACGGTTTACCAGATGAAAATTTTGATGGTGGAGATGAGGTTAATAGCCAAAATGGGGATGATAGTATTTTTACGAAAGGATTAACTGATTTTATCAATCAATTTTATATAAATTTAATTTTAGTAAATTGTTGTATTGCTTTTTCTATTACAAACGGAGTAGGTTCTTATAATCCAAAATCAAATTCAACATCATTTAAATTCGTTAAAGAAATAACATATATAGATACAAAAGGTAATAATGATAATCCATTTAATGGAGGAAATAAAAATCTAGATAAAAATCTGATAAAAGATTCAAATGTAATCTATCAATATACTTGTGCTTTTGAAGCTGTTATATCAGCATATTTATTTACATTAATATGGTTTAATAACATATTTTATAAATATTATGTAAATAAACCATATTTAAACATTTTTGATTATTTGTCAAGACAATCAATAAAACAAAATATAAATAAATTTTCTGGTTTGATTTTATTTTTTTTTGGTTATGCATTTGCAATTCTTGAAGATGTTCGTTGGTTTTTTGAAAAATTTATACCAAGAATGGGTTTAAAATATTTGAATAAACCATTTTTATATATAATTTTATTTATACTCATTTTTAATTTCAATCATAGATTTCTTTCTGAATTTAAAAATCTTTTAATAAATATGATAATATCAAATTATGCAAGTATGACAATATTAATATTAAGCTGTATAGTTATTTATGAATATATTAGTTCTTTTAAAGATTCAGAAGCAGAGTTTAGATCATATATAAGAGTTTTATCAAATAACTATCTTCAATTATTTTTTGATTTTATAAAAGAAATTATAAGATTGATTATTATAATTGTTTTTGCTGTTCCATTTGGTGTAACACTTTGTATTTTATATTTTTTCTTTGTATGTTTTTTTTCTTTTTTTGAATCATTCAATGAATTATCAAATATTGTTGATTTTATTCGCAGTGATGTAATGGATTTACTAAATCCTGATCCATGTAACGTTCCTAAAACATTATGGGATTATATAAAAAATTCATTTTTATATTTATCTATTTTTATTTATAATAATCTTATTTTTATAATTATTATTGTTTATTGTATGTATATTTTATGTAGTAATATAAATTTAAATGGTTCATTAATTGCATATTTACAAGGTTTTCATATACCTTTTTTATTGATGTCTATTATTATGTTATTTATGTTATTAGTAAAATATAAAAGGGCAGATAATGATGTAAGTATAGGTAATTTATTTTTTAATCCTGATAGAAGGGAATTTGAAAACTACTTGCGTTTTACATCACAATTTATAGCATTTTTTGTTGGTATCGGAATAGCTATGACCTTTATTCTTGTATTAGCTTTTTCAATTCAATAATATATGATTTTTATATGTAAAAATAACAAAAAATATTCTCATAATATATTAAATTAATGAAAAAAAAGAATAATAGAAGAAATAATGAAGAAAACGGTAAAGAAAATAAAAAAGGTTTCAATACAAGTTTGTGTGAAAAAGGAATGACTTTTGAAGAATGTGAATTAGCAATATTAAGAAATGCAGTAGATGAATCTGAATCAATGCGTGATAACCAAGTAAAAAATACGGAAGATATACAAAAATTATTGAATATCGTAGAAGATTTCATAATTGAAAGAAAATTGCTGCTTTATGGAGGAACAGCTATTAATAATATTTTACCCAAATACGCACAATTTTATAACCGAGACATAGAAATACCAGACTATGATTTTTATTCTCCTGACGCGTTAAAAGATGCAAAGGATTTAGCTAATATCTTTTATAAAGAAGGATATGTAGAAGTAGAAGCAAAAGCAGGAATGCATATGGGAACTTTCAAAGTTTTCGTAAATTTTATTCCAATTGCGGATATTACACAAATGCATGAAATAATTTATGGTGAATTATTGAAAGATGCTATTATAATTTCTCGTATGTATTATACTCCTCCTAATTATTTAAGAATGTCAATGTATTTAGAATTATCTAGACCAAGTGGAGACGTATCTCGATGGGAAAAAGTATTGAAACGTCTCAATTTATTAAATGAATATTATCCTTTTAAACCCAAAAATAATTGTGTTTCTTTAGATTTTCATACTGATAAACCGAATAATTCCAATAAAATGATAGATCTTTATATTGAAACAAGAGAAAATTTGATTAACCAAGGCGTCATATTTTTTGGTGGTTATGCAGCAAGTCTTTATTCTAAATATATGCCTAGTAATATTAAAACAGTTTTAAGCAAATATCCCGATTTCGATGTTTTGTCTGACGAACCAGATAAATGCGCTTTGATTTTGAAAGAACATTTAACTCGAGCCGATTTCAAAAAAATAACTATTATACCCCATGAAGAAATTGGTGAAATAATACCTTATCATAATGAAGTTCGTGTTGATGGTAAAACAATAGCGTTTATTTTTAAACCAATTGCGTGCCATAGTTATAACAAGCTTTACATAAAACAAAAAGAAATCAATGTTGCAACAATTGATACAATATTGGCTTTTTATTTGAGTTTTTTGTATGTAAATTTAAAGTATTATGATAAAGATAGGATTATATGTATGGCGAAATTTTTATTTGATTTGGAACAACACAATCGACTTTCTCAGAAAGGATTATTAAAACGTTTTACTATTAGTTGTTATGGTAATCAGCCATCAATTGAAGATATACGTGCTGAAAAAGCAGAAAAATATAAAGAACTTATTAAAAATCGTAATAGCAAAGAATATGAAATGTGGTTTTTGAAATATTCACCTCACAAAAATAAAAATATTGGTAATAAAAAAAATGAGATTGTTATGAGTAAAAATGATGGTAGTTTTGAAGTTACAGATAAGGAATTAGAATGGAGTGAAAAGGTGTTTAAAAAAAAAGAAAAAAAAAAATTAAAAAAGGAAAAAAATCATAAAAGTATAAAAAAGAGAGAACGTAGTTTTATTGAAAAATTTATAGGTACTCCAAAAACAAAAAAAAACAGAAAAAGTGATTTTTTATTTTAGAAAAATACAATTCTAAATTACATTTGTATTTTTCTTATCATATATGCTTTAGTAAAAAAATATAAAATAAATATATAAAAAATGTCCCCTATCATAAAATCCCAAAAAGATGATCGTTGGAAAGATTTATTTGGAGGAACTCGTAGAAGACGTACTCATAAAAAGAGATATCAAGACAGAAGAGATGATAGAGACAGAAGAGATTATCAAGATAGAAGAGATTATCAAGATAGAAGAGATTATCAAGATAGAAGAGATGATAGAGACAGAAGAGATGATAGAGACAGAAGAGATGATAGAGACAGAAAAGAGAGAACAGGAGGTAAGAAAGGATGTAAAAGATCAAAAAGAAGAAGATAACTCAGATCAGGGGAACCTACGTTACGTGCCGACCCCCCTGAAACCCCTCCCTTAAAAGAAAACAACTTGATGTTAACCTAATGATTAATATCAAATACAATACAAAAAACAATATCAAAGGAGGGGGGTTCGGGGGGGTCGGTACGTAACGTAGGTTCCCCTGACCTGAGTTATACTATAGTAATTATTTTCATAACTGCATAATACAAAGATCCAAACATAATACTTTTCAATAATAATCCATTAAAATTAAAATTGCCATCTGTATTATAAATACTCAAAAAGGAGAATCTTTTTAAAAACATATTGACTAAAGGTATTTGAAAAAAGAAAAATAAAATAGCGACAAAAACAGGTGTTTGTACTTCATTCAATATAATATCTAATTTCTTTTCACGTTTATTTTTGTCTTCATATTCACGAAGATTTCTTTCTGTCATGTCTTCTTGTTTTCTCACATAATCTTCTTCGAATCTTACTTTAGGAATATAATTTGCTTTTATTTCTTCATCTTGTATGTAACCAGATGTATCTTGAGGAATATCTCTGGATGGTAATCGTTGTTTCTGCATTTGCATAATTTGTTCTTCTGAAATATATTGATTTTGTTGATTTTTTTGTTTAGAATTATAATCTGCTTGTTCTGGATGTTGCATGATAGGGTTTTGTGTAGAAATGCCATAAGGATTGGGATGAATATTAATAGGCATATAATTATTAGGTAATCCTGAATCATTATTAGGTTTGGAAGCAGACATAGGACCCATTACATTATTTTGATCTGGTAAATCTGAAATACGAGTAATATTTTCCATATAAATCCTTTTTATATTTTAGTTTTTAGAAAAATACGAAACTCAGGTCAGGGAACCTATGTTACGTCCAGACCCCCCCTGAAACCCCCTCCTTTAAATAAAACAACTTGTCAAAACTTGATGTTAACCAAATGATTAATATCAAATAACCTTATCTGAGGGAGGGGTTTCAGGGGGTCGGTACGTAACCTTGGTTTTCCTGAGTTGACATCAAGTTGTTTTCTTTTAAGGGAGGGGTTTAAGGGGAACCGTAGGTTCCCTTATTGATTAGTTAAAAACAAGTTAAAAAATATAATTTAACAATATAATAATAAAAATGGAAGAATTAACTATTCCCTCTAATTTTCATTCAATTATTATTGATTTTACAAATGATCTTTCAATAACATTTTCGGAATACAATTATTTATGGAAAAAATGGCAAAATCCCGAATTACCAGAATCGGATTTAAAAGAACTTTTCCAATTTTGTGTTAAAGTATATCCTGAGCGTTTCTTTGATATTTTATATCAAAAAGAGGAGATTTTCGATGCAAGTAATGAAACAGAAAGTGAATTTCTTCCTAATGTTAGTTTCAAATTACTATTTTCTTGTGAAAATGTTGGCGAAAAAACAAAAAAAATTATTTGGAAATATTTACAATTGATATTATTTACTATTGTAAGTGGTATCAAAGATAAATCATCTTTTGGTGATGCAGCAAATATGTTTGAGGGTATGGATGAGAAAGATTTGAATGAAAAATTAAATGAAACTATGAGTGGACTTACAGATTTTTTCAAAAATATGGAAGAAATGATGAATAATATAGACAAAAATGAAGACAATAATGAGGATAAACCATCTGATATCCCTCCTGAAAATGAAGATATAAATGATAAATTTAAATCTATGTTTGGTGATGATATGCCTGATTCCGACGATTTCAAAAAATCGTTTATGGACGGAATGCCAAATATTGAAAAAATCCAAGAACATTTGAAAACATTGTTTGATGGGAAAATTGGTAAATTAGCTAAAGAAATGGCAGAAGAAATTTCCGGAGATTTTGCAGATCTTTTAGGTAAAGATGGATCAGATATAAAAAATCCTCAAGACGCTATCAAACAACTTATGAAAAATCCTAAAAAGTTAATGGAATTAATGAAATCAGTAAGTGGAAAACTAGATTCGAAAATGAAATCCGGTGAAATTTCCAAAGAAGATTTGATGAAAGAAGCAAGCGAAATGATGGAAAAAATGAAAGAAATGGGAGGAAAAGATCAATTTAATGATTTGTTTAAAAATCTCTCTAAAAATATGGGTATGGGTAAGGACGCAAAAATAGATACCAATGCAATGGAACGTATGAGTAATAGTTTGAAAATGAAAGAGAATATGAAAAATAAATTATTGAAGAAGAAAGAACAAAAAATAATAGAATTAGAAAGACAAAAAGAATTAACAAGAATACGTTTAGAAGAACAACAAAAACTTATTGCGAAGTTCTCATTAGAAGCAAAGGATGATAATAAAAATAATCTTATTTTCAAATTAGATGGAGAAGAAAGTCAAGAGAAATCATTTATTCATCCTGATTTATTAAAAGAGATGGAAGAAGAGGACAAAAAAAAACAAACGAATACAAATACGAATTCCAATAAAAAGAAGAAGAAAGGTAAGAAATAAAAAAATGTAAATATAATGTAAATGGGATTATTCAAATATATAAATTTTAAAGTATTTTTAATTAGTTTAGCATTTGGACTTTTTGCGGTTTATATGACTGCACCAGATATGCGTAAAATATATGTTTATCCAACACCTGATAATGTTGATATAATACAATATAAAGACAAAACAGATACATGTTTTTCTTTTAAACAAACAGAAGTAAATTGTCCGAGAGATACAAGTGAAATAACAACAATACCTATGCAAGATTAAAAGTTCTTTTAAATTCTTCAAAACCAATTGATGCAATTTTTTGTATTGATCTTATTGATATACCCATGGATGTTCCAGAATGTCCTCCATAATTATTATCAATATGTGTTAATATATTTTGTATTCTTGGATCACGGTCGAATAAATATCCGGTTTCATCACTTGGTTTATATCTACGAATAAAATCCCATTCGTTTAAACTATTTATTGTATTATATGCAGATTGGACCATTATACGATAATGGTCTGATGTAATAAAATTAAAATCTACATTTAATGGGAAATCTAAAGGTTCAAGAACTCCTGAATAATAAGATGAAGTTTGTTTAGATCTATTTATAATTTCTTTTTCTTCTTCTTCCTCATTATTTTTATTTTCGGGTAATAAATTTAATTTACGATAATGAATAATTACATCTTTTAATGCTTTATTTTGAATTAATTCCTTAATATGTATAGGTCTTCTACTTAAAGGGCATAAATTATCTTGTTTAAGCCAAAATAATAAATGTTTTTTATCAAATGTATCTCCATATGGAGTTGTAACGGGATCTTCCATAATTTCTAAACTGATAGGACAAGACAATGTATTTATAATTTTTTCCGAAAGTTTAAATTCAGGTTCATGTTCGGTTTCATGTTCGGTTTCATGTTCGGTTTCATGTTCGGTTTCATGTTCGGTTTCAGGTTCAGGTTCAGGTTCATCATTTTCTTTTATATCTTGTAAATATCTTTCCATAATAGGTGTTATAACATTAGTAATATTGTTTACATTATCAAGATAAAATTCATTTATTAGATAATTATCATTTTCTTGAAAATCAATATAATATGTTAATCTTTGATTTTTTTCATAGTATTCCTTAAAAGAAGAATGAATAGCTCCTCCCATGATTATTAATATTATCAATATTATTATTCGTTTAATATAAAATATAAAATATTAAATAAAAAAATTCAATTTTTTGTACTTTTATAATCATAAAAATACAAAAAATACGAAACAAAATATCTTTACATATATAAAGGAATAAATAAAATGATACAAGCTGATTTCAAAAAATTATTGAATTCTGAAACAGGAAAAATAGTTATTTCAGCTTTATTAGGTCTGGGTTTAGCAACTCTTTTCAATAAAGTTTGTAAAGATAAAAATTGTATAATTTTCAATGGTCCAATATTAAGTGAAATTGATGGTAAAATATATAAATATGGAGACAAATGTTATAAATATAAAATGAATCCTTCTCAATGTGAATCTACAAAACGTATTATAGAAATTTCAAATAAAGATACAATTGTTTAATCGTTACCATCTATCTTTATTATTTAATTTACAATAATTTCTTTGAAATCTACTATAATAGGGGTTCTCTTGTTCTAGTAATTCTTTTAATGTTTTTTTGATTATTTTATCTTCTTCCGTATAAAATACATTTTTAATTTGATAGCCTTTTTGTTCTGGTAAATTATGAATATTTAAAACACATTGATAACATGGTTTACTATTACCTACTTTTGAACCTTTTGAAAACCGCGTTATAAAAATATTACATCTATATAGATTTTTTTTTCCTTTTTTATCAAGAGGTTGTAAATTTGATATTGCATCATATTCAGCGTGTATAGAAGGTACAACTCCATCAATATCAGAATATTTATTTACACCATAAGATAATATTTCTATTTTTTTTCCAGATATTAAGTTCTCACCTCTTCCTATAAAAATACAGGCAATATGATAATAATTACCACATAAACAATTTGTATTATTTATTAATTCTTTTTTAGAAGATTGTTCTGTATTGTAATTAGAAGGCAAACAAAATCTTTTAGAATATAATGTTTCCATTAATGATGTCATATTAATTATATTATGTAACATGTAAATGTTTATTTCAATTTTTTAAAATATTTTTATCAAATGTAAAAATAATCTCATTATAATTTATGACTTTATTAGGAACTTTTATAAAGATAAACGGAATATATGATATTATATGTGCGTTATGTATATTGAAAAAAGTGAATATTCCAATTTTGAATAATTTACATTTATCGGTAATAAAAAATTATTCGGGGGACAATGATTTATTCGAGAGATTTTATGCATACTGGATATTTACATATGGAATAATAAGACTTTCTAATAATGTTGAACTTATTAGCTTTTCATATTTTATTGAAGCCGTATTTTTTATAAATGAATACAGTATTGGAACAGTTTATAAAGATACAGTAATATTTATAGTAATATCATGTTTATTATTAGGTTATGCTTCCAGAGTATACAAATTATAAACTGAAATAGTTAGACAAATATATTTTGTAATTATATTTGTGTAATTTCTAATAACAATATAATGTAATATGACAGGTAGAGCAGATTATATATTTGATGAATCTAAAAGTCAAGATAATTCTCTTATTGAAAAATGGGAAAAAAAGATGAATAGAAAAAAAGTTCATTGGACGGAAGAAAATGAAAATATTTTAGTCGAATGGTGTGATATAGCACAATGTTACAAATGGTTAAATTCACGCGCACATACGAAATTTTCTTTTATGCATGCTTGGTTCACTATCCCAACAATAACATTTTCTACTATTAGTGGAACAGCATCATTCGCACAAACAAGTCTTCCATTAGAATATCAAACATATGCACCAATGATTATTGGGACAATAAATATATTAATAGGAGTTCTCACTACAATACAGCAATATTTGAAAATATCGGAATTGAATGAATCCCATAGAGTTTCTTCTATATCATGGGATAAGTTTGCGCGTAATATTCGTATAGAGCTAGCAAAAACACCCAAAGAACGTATGGATGCTGGTTCATTTATAAAATTATGTCGTCAAGAATTCGATCGTTTGATGGAAACAAGTCCTAGTATACCAGATGTTATTGTAAATGAATTTATTAATAAATTCAAAGGAAAAACGGAAGAAGAACAAAACAATTTCAAAAATTTGAAAAAACCGGATATTTGTGATACAATTACAAGTGTCAATGAAACAAGACATAAATGGTTTTTAAATGATGATATAGAGTCAAACAGTGATATATCTTCTCAAGACACTATTAATAATGATTTTGAAAAAGATAATAAATTATCTCTAACAAAAATACCGTTGAATATATTAAAAAGAATAAAAGAGTCAGGAAATTCAATGTTCTCCTGATTCTACGAAAAATCGGGGTGTTTTGGTACACCAAAATTCCTTATCATTTTCTTTGAATCCAATCACTGATTCTTCTGGTATATTGGTTTCGTTTATTTCGTCCTTTATCATATAATTTTCATCTGTATATAAAACAAAACATTTTACTTGTTCTATATTTTTATCGCTTAAAAATCTTTCTTTTGAAAATAAATATATATCTTTTAAAATAGGGTGATTTACTCTATCGAAAATCAGTGTTTTTGTATTTTGAGAAGTTTCGTCTTCTTCTTCGTAATAGACATTTACATATAGTTCTTTCTCTTTTTTACACAAATATAAAAGTTGGGGGTAAGGTATATTTATAAATCCTAATTCTTCCTTATCTTTATCATTATATTTTTTTATATTATTCAATATTTGGCTATTTTCAAATTTTTCTATAATATTATTATCAATAGGAATACCATAAATTTTTTTTAGTTTTATTATTTGATCTGTTATAGCCCATTTTTGTGTAATTTCTTCTGTTTTTATAATGTCTATATTTGTTCCGTCAATAACAGCATATAATTTTTTTTTATTTTCTTCATTCTTATTTATTAAAAAATAATCAAATCCTCTATAAATAGTTTTGAATTCTTCGAAATCTTTTTTATAATCAGCTTTTTCTTTGAAAAAGTGATAACATTCTTCTAGAAATTTTGTATTAATTTCATTATCGTCATCATCATCTTTGCATATTTTTTTTATTATATTATATTTGTCTTCACTTTTTTCTTGTCCTTCTTCATCTTCTTCCATTGGTTCTAGTCGGTTTTTTTCTTCTATTATATTTTCTAAAAAATTGGGTAATATTTTTTTGGATGGAAAATTATATTCTAAATTTGTTTTTTCAAAATAATATTCTAAATATGGTATTGGAAGAATTGTGTTTATTCTATAAATGCATAAATATAATTCAAAATCTTCTGTTAAATCTTCGTGAGAACAAAAATTATAATAAATAGATTTATCGGATAAATAAAAATATTCTTTATCTTTATTATTTTGAATTGATTTTATTTGTTCTGGTGATGGTTCTTTCATTGGTTCTGGTGATGGTTCTTTCATTGGTTCTGGTGATGGTTCTTTCATTTTTTCTGGTTCTTTCAATTGTAGTGGTTCTAGAGATTCTTCAAAAACTTTAATAAAACGATTGAAAATAGTCATAAATTTGACTTTGATATGTTCTTTCAATCTTTTTTGAAATTTGAACATTTATCTATATATACAAAATATATATAGATACAAAAAATAAACTTTACATTATTTGCGAAAAAATAAGGTTTGTTTTTATTTGATAACTATAAAACCATTACCCGTATTTGTAGAAACATATAATTCTTCTCGAACCTCCATAGATTTTTTCAGCCATTTTTCCTTTGTACTTTGTGATAAAGTAGTTTTCATATGACGTTCATATTGTTCGGGACTATCAAAATATAGTGAATCTACACATTTTTTTCCCAATTCACCAGTAGAAAGCCGAACTTTGAAAAACAAATGTTCTTTTGATGTCCCTACACGATAATCTTTACATTTACTACCTGTAATTGCATCACAAATTAAAAAACCTGGTGTAGTAGAAGTAGAATAAACATCAATTTCATATTTCTTACCATTGAAAAATCTAGTAATTTTATGAAACCCTTTGATTTCTTGTTTACTTTCTTCCCATAATTTACGATTTTTCCTTTTAATACTATCTAAAGTAACTGTTTCATCATCGGATTCGTCAACAACAAATTGCTCGTTATACATTTGCATTTCATAATCTTGATCGTCGTATAATTCAGGGATTGGTTGTTCTTCTTCGTACATATTCGGCTAACAATAAACGTAGATATCTAGATACTATAAAATGTATTTTATTTTATAATATCATACGTTGTATTATCTTTATATTGTTATAATTATTATTTTACAAAACAGATTCTAAGATATATCTTTAGATATAGTAACAATCAATCATCAAATATGTTTTTTCGATACTTTTTAATTAGTTTTGTTTGTAATCCAGGATTATTAAAGTTGATTTATCGTAATACTAATATTAATATCAATAATTCGGTTCTCGAAGATTTACCAAATAACAATGAAAATAAAATTAAAGAATACGAAGAATCCTTAAAGGATATTTTAGAGAAAAATAAAAATAAAAGTGATAAGTTTTTTAGAACTGGTATAGATTATCGTAAAAACGAAACAAATTACAATGAAATTATTTTCGATATTCGAACAAACCTGTTGAAAATGGATTTATTGAAAAAATTAGAAAGCACAAAAATAGGTTCTCTAGAAAAACTAGAAGCCATAAAAAAATACAATAAAGATACAAATGAAAACACTTATTTGATAAATTTGAAATCAGGTAAATTAATGGATGACTGGATCAGGGGAACCGATGGTTCCCCCTGAAACCCCCCTCCTTAAATAATTGTATTTATATTGTATTTGATATTCACCCATTTAATTCAAATTGTTCTATATTAAAGGAGGGGTCTAAGGGGAACCATGGGTTCCCCTTACCAGTATAATTTACGCCAAACATACAATCCTGTTCTCATATCCCAATATACATCAATTGCGTCTACTTCTTGTCTATTATCTTCATGTACTCTTTCTAATTGACCTTCTTCATTATAAACCCAACCATCGAATAAACAATTCCCGTTTCTATATATAAACACATTAACTTTTTTATAATCATCAATATTATTTAAATTATTATAAAGAGAACTTGTAAGATAATCAAAATCATGAGGAAAGTAATTTTTTGTATACCAATTATTTTCTAATATTTTATCTTCATAAACACCCCAACTATTTAATAAATAATCCATAACAACCCTTATATAAGGAGAATCAATAAAATCTCTATGGTATATCCATGATCTTTTCCATAATTCCGTAAACACATTTTTTTTCATAATTTCCTTATATGTTCCATCGTATTCGTAAACTTTACTACGTAATTCAGTAGGAAGTAAATCCCAGTAAGATTGTGTCATTGTCATTGTCATTTGTTATGTTGATTGTAAATGTTTAAATTTTTTATTCAATTTTTCGATGTTTTTCTATTGTAATAAGTTATCTAATAATATTATAATAGAAAAAATGTCTGGTTATATTGTGAACCCTTTTTCATCGGATATTAATCAAATGCAAAATATATCTTATTCTACTGAATCTATCCCTGTTGTTGCTTATGGTTTAATTGGTATTACATCATTAACTTTAGCGTATTTAACAATGATTGATTCAACACAAACAACAGTTTCAGGAATAACGTCACCATCCACATCAGCTACTTCCATGTTACCTTCGGGGATATTTACAAAAGAGCCTGAAAATAAATCACCATCAATGTTACCATCTCCTATAGCCGCACTTGTAAATCCAACAACACCTCCACCAATGGCCCAAGCCGAAGTTATAAAAGAAGAAAACAAAGATTTAAAACCAGGATATGGAGGTAAATCAAAACGTAAAAAAAATATTCGTAATAAAAAATCGAAAAAAACAAAACGAAACAAAAAGTAATCAATTTCCAATATTTTTAGAATTTTCTATGCATCTTATAAAGAATTTATTTAATTCTTCAATATCGGATCCTACTACAAAATCATCCGGATAATATGTTTTATTATCTTTTAAATAACAAAGTATTACAGGAATACCATTTGTTATACGTTTCTTTTTGAGAAAGGAATAAAATTCCGAACATATATCAATATCGACTGTTACACATTGAATATTATTAGAAACACTATTAAAAAAACTATTAACATAAGGTTCTATTCTAGAACAAGGTCCACACCATTTTGCAGTAAGTTTGATAATAACAATTCCTGTATTTTCTTGTATTAATTTTTGGAATTCTTGGACGGATGGTATAGATGTAATAATGGGTAATTTTTCAGACATAATAAATAATACATTAGTATGAGTGTTTATTATGAAAAAAAATACTCATTTCAACATATAGAAATGAAAAATCACAATTTAGAGATCAGTACTTATAGTTTGAATGATATTTTAGGATTATTTGATCTTACATATAATATTTCTATTTATGATCTAAAACGTGCTAAAAAAACAGTATTAATGACTCATCCTGACAAATCAAAATTAGGACCTGAATATTTCCTTTTTTATAAAAAAGCATTTGATATTGTTTTAAGATTTTACGAACAACAACAAAAAGAGAATCAGGAAGTTCCTAAAGAAGAAATCAAATACGTTACGGATAACCATTCTACATATGATAAAAATACGAACAAAAAAATCACATCCGCCATCAATGAGATGTCAACAGAAGAATTTCATCGTAATTTCAATAGATTATTTGATGAAAATATGGCGAAAAAACAGGATGAATCCAGAAATGCTTGGTTTAAAGAAGATGGTCCAAGTATTATTATAGATGATACTGTTACAAAACAAAATATGGGCGAAATGTTTGAAAAAGTAAAAGAAAAACAATCTACCATGATTTTGTCACAATATAGAGGCGTAGAGAACCTATATGTTGGTGGAGGTTCTCGATTGTATGAGGATTTAGAGGATAATACAGACGAATATGTTACTTGTGATCCTTTTAGTAAATTAAAATTTGATGATTTACGAAAAGTCCATAAGGATCAAAGCGTTATAGCGGTGAGTGAACGGGATTTTTCAAAAGTCCCACAATATAAATCTGTAGATCATTTTATGAGAGAACGTGGAAAACAATCTGTTGTTCCATTAGATAAAACACAATCAGAATCAATATTGGAAAATAATGAAAAGAATTATAGAGAACGAATGATGCAAATGGAACATTTATCGGGATTGCGTAGTATGGAAAACGAAGAAAAGAAAAAATCTATATTAGCTGGTTTTTTACGTATTGGAAATTCAACCTAATTTCATTTGAAATCGAGAACTTGTATTATTTTTATTGAATAACCATTCTTTATTCATGTCGAGCATAAGGTGGTCGTAATTTTTTACATTACCTTCAACATTGCTATGGTTTTCATATTGTGTTATAGTCAATGGTGTAATAATCCACCAAAAATATTGAGGTTGTAATTTTTTCCAATGTAAATCAATTGCATTTGGATTGTAAGTTCCTGCAAGAATAGGGTTCTGCATCTGTAATTTTGCGGACTCTTTGAAGTTCTCTAATAATACATCGTACATTTCCTTTTTTACTATATATCCGGTTGTTGTTTGACCGTTATAGACACGAGCACAATAATCTCCGACTGTTTGATATGGAGGCACTACATTCGCTGCTAATAATAAAACATCCCATTGTATTTCTGTATTTTCTACAAATTTTTTTAATTGGATTTGAAATAATTCAATATTTCTGAATTCAATATCATCTTCCATTATGCAAACGTAAGGGTAATTACGTTGTTTTGCAGTTTCTATTGCACGAATATGTGATAACGTACATCCGATAGCACCTTGTTTAGATTTTACAGCATTAATACGTTCTCCTTTTATACCCATTTTCTTCAATTCATTTTCTATGTTTTCTAATCTATCTGTTCTTTCTTCGAGATTTATAAAAAATGTGTGTTCAAATAATTCCATTTTATATTTTATAAATATTAGTTTTATGTTTTTTATTTGAAATATTGTTTATATTTATTGTCATTTATAAATTCGGTCCATTTGTTGTATATTTCTTCATTTTTCATTATTTTATTTTTGTTTTTATAATTTAATTTTTGATTTGAAATCCAAGACCCTAATTGTTTAATGTTTTTATCTTTATCATGCTGTGATGGTATCTTACTATTTTCATCTATATATTTTTTAACTTGACTCAATGATTCATTCCAAGATTCTTCATTAGACATTAAATATTGTTTATATTTAGGATCATTTATAAATTCAGTCCATTTGTTGTATATTTCTTCATTTTTCATTATATTTTCCTTTTTTTTATAACTTTTTTGTTGGTCTAAAATCCAATTTCCTAATTGTCTAATATTTTTATTTTTATTATCTTCTGATGATGGTCGTTTATTATTTTCATCTATATATTTTTTTACTTCATTTAATGATTCATTCCACATTTCTTGATAAGTCATTAAATATTTTTTATATTTAGAATCATTTATAATTTTGGTCCAAGTATTATAAATTTCTTCATTTTTCATTATGTTTTCTTTATTTTTATAATTTATTTGTTGATCTGAAATCCATTTACCTAAGTTTTTAATCTTTTTATCTTTATCATTTTGTGACGGCCGTTTATTATTTTTATTCATATATTCTTTTATTTCTTCCGTTTTTTTTATCCAAGTTTCTTCATTAGACATAAAATATTCTTTATATTTATTGTCATTAATAAAATCCGTCCAAATATCATATATTTCTTTATTTTTCATAATACGTTCTTTTTTTTCATAATTTTTTTGTTGATGTGAAATCCAACTTCCTAATTGTTTAATATTTTTATCTTTATCACTACTTGATGGCCGTTTATTATATTTATCAATATAATTTTTAACTTCATTGAATAATTTATTCCATATTTCTTGATAACTCATTAAATATTGTTTGTATTTAGGGTCATTTAAAAATTCGGTCCATTTATTGCATATTTCTTGATTACACATTATTTGTTTTTTATTTTTATACTTTGTTTTTTGATTGATAATCCAATACCCTAATTGTTTAATGTTTTTATCTTTATCATGCTGTGATGGTGTCTTACTATTTTCATCAATATATTTTTTAACTTGACTCAATGATTCATTCCAACATTCTTCATTAGAAATAAAATATTGTTTATATTTAGAATCATTTGTAAATTCAGTCCAAATATTATAAATTTCTTTATTTTTCATATTAAATTTTTTTTGTTTGTAATTTTGTTTTTGAATATTAATCCATGTTCCTAATTTTGCAACAATATTATTTTTATCATGTTGTGGTGGTGTCTTACTATTTTCATCTATGTATTTTTTAACTTCTTCTAATTTTTTCATCCAAATTTCCTCACCATTTTGTAAAATTCCAATACTATTATAAATCATATTATATTTAAATTCAATATTTTCATCTTCTTCACAATTATCATGATCTTCATTAGTGTTTTCAATTGATATATAACCTCCAATTTGTTTATTTTCAAACGATTGTTTTATTCTACTATCATTTTTTGCAATTACTTTCATAAAATTACAAATATTGTCCTTATCATTATCTGATGAAAATGGTAATATAATATTTGCTATTGTTTTACTAGGATGTAATCTCAAACATCGTCCAATAATTTGAATCAATGTTGTTTTATTACTCGGTAAATGCAAGAAACAAACACCTTTCGTTATTGGTGCATCAAACCCTTCTACTAAAATTCTCACATTCACTAAAAATGGCATCTCACCATTTTTATATTTTTCAATTATACTTTCTCTTTTCTTTTTTGATGTATTACAATCTATATATTGAGAACTATTTGATTGTAATTTATTCATAAGAATATTTAATTCTTTCCCTTCTTTTTGTGAATTACAATAGATAATTATATTTTTATAATTTTTCAATAAATGTTCGCAAATATTTTTATTTGTTGGATCATCATCAAATATTGGAATATGAATAGTATAATCACATAAATATTTTGATTCTATCATAGTTCTAATATCTTTACTATAATATTCAAAATTTTCGGTTGAATCAATAGTAGCTGATAAATAAACATTATTATTATATTTAATTAAATCTTTTATTTTTTCAGTATATTTGTTGATATTTACAACTTCATATTCACTATTATTTTCATCATCATTGTCTTCATCATCTTCTTCATCATCTTCTTCATCATCTTCTTCATCATCTTCTTCCTCATTCTCACTATTATATTCATCGTCACTAGTGCTATCATCATAATCATCACATTCATTTTCATAATAGATAGCAGGTTTCAAAATGTGATGCGCTTCATCAACAAATATTTTTTCAAAATGTAAACAATGGTTCTCAATAATATTTATAGAATTGAAAACACAAATTGTAATTAATTTACTTTCATCAAATATATTATTACCATCTCCAATAAATTGTATTTTATTTTTCATATTTGGTTTATGTTTAATAATTTCGTTTTTTAATTGTTCCATCAAAATAATACGCGGAACTAAAATTAAATATTTTAATTTATCTTCCATTGAATGAATAATAACCGAATTTTTACCTGTACCTGTAGGTAAATTTATAATAACATTTTTTTTATTTTCTTTAATCATATTTATTGCTTCTTTTTGATAGTCTCTCAATATAAAATCATTATTATAATTTTGATATTTGGGTGGATTTACTATTAAATTTTCACAAAAAGCAATTAATTCTTGTTTTATATATAGTTTATCAATAAATAACTCTTTTCGTTCTAACAAATTTTCGGATAAAGTACAATCAGCATTCCTTGTAATAATTAGATTTTCCCATCTAACAATAGCCTTTTTTAATTCAATACTATAAATATTTTGACTACCAAAGAATGTAGAACATTCTTTCCAAGACAAAGTATTTTTCCTTAGTTTACATTGAACGATCGTATTTAATAAATCAGAGCAATCAATACCTGTATCATTACGTGACATTTTATTTAATTCTTTAAACGTTGGATCAATATCATCGTATTCATAAAATGGTTTCCCATATTCTTCTGATAATTTTATACAAGAATAATATTCAAATATTTTCCATAAATCATTATTATCAAATTCTTGTTTTTTCGAATTTTTCAAATCTCTATATCTTTCAAAAATATTTATTAAATATTTATTATTATGTTCCGTAATTTCTTTTTTATTCATTATATAATAAACTATATAATGAATTTTTTATATAAAAAATAAATCAATTTTACAAATAACCCTTCAAATCTTTTATACTATTATTATTATTATTATTTTTCATAGAATAAAGAAGCTTTTCATTAACATAATTATCATATTCAATGTCATTATCATACATTATTTTAGGATCGTATTTTAGTTCTCCATTATTCGTTTTTATTTTTAAAGGAATAAATTTATCAGAATCGAACAGAATGTTACCAATTATTTTTCCAACATATTGGGAAGAAGAATCCGAATTAATTTTTTCATTTTCTGAAATTTTATACATAAAATCATTTGTTTTGGGTTCTCTAATTTCCTCTTTTTGTATTATTTTATTAGATAATTGTATAACCAAAGATCTCAGTTCATTTATTTCTTTTTGTAAATTTTTTATATCATTTGAATTTTCATTATCTAACCATTTTACAGTATAATCGTTATTTATTTTTTGTTGATTTATTTCAGGTTCTCTGAATTCTTCTGTTGATAATTTTATATTACTTGGTCTATCATGAATAACAATACGATTAGAAGGTCGTTGAGGAGGAGGAGGTTGTTCTATATTTGGTTCATTTTTTGTCGAAGGACTAAAAATAGCAGGCGGAGCATAACGTTTTAATTCCTCGTCGCGTTCTCTCAAATGCTTTTGTATCAATTCATCCATATTCGAAATTTGGGGGTCGTTTATTTTTTCACGAAAATCTACGGATTCTGGTGCTTTTTTATCAAACATTGAATTATAATTATTTTGATATTGTTGAAATTGTTCTATAAATTTATCCTCTTTGTTTTCTGTTACAGAATAAGGTTTCAAATAATTAGTATTAAAATTTTCTGGATAAGATTGTTTTTGATAAGATTGTTGATTCAATAATTCCTGTTTTTTTTGTTCCTCCTTATATTGAATATTTCGTTTTACATCATTAATCATATATAAAATAGTATTTTTATTGATATCTAGTAATTGCTCTTGTGAAAAAACAGTATTTTGATTTTTTTCATAAAATGAGGAAATAATTTGTTTAAACCAATTATCTTTTGCATTGGGAGGATAAGAATAAAAATATTGTTGAATTTGAGAATTTTTGTTGATTATATTCCATAATAGTTCTTGGTTCTCCGGATGAATATAAAGAGACATTATATACTGTTGAACGTAAGTTTTTATATTTTTGTTTATAAAAATATAAAAACTTAAAATTTCGTCTTTTTCGTTTTTTTTTGTTTTTTCGGTTGTTTATTTTTTCTTATTTTTTTCGTTTTTGTTTTTTTTTTATGTTTTTTACCACCTTTTTTTTTGGTTATTTTACTTTTATCAGTAAAATTACCTACTTTATTCAATTCTTCATTTAAATTTTCAATTTTACCAAATATTAATTTTGAATACAAGAATATTTCTCTTCGTTTCATTTTTTCTTTTTCAAAATCATTTTTATCACTTTCATCAATCGCTCTGAATCTTTTTTCTATTTCCTCTTTTATTTCAATAAATTCTGTATCATTTTTTGAATCTACTATATCATTAATTTCATCTTTAACAATTTTTAAATTATCAAATAATTTTTTCATTTCTTCGTATGATTCCTTTCTTTCTTTTTCTTCTATTTTTTGTTCTTCTTCGCTTTTATAATTTATTACTTTAAATTCTTTGTCAGTATCATAATGTGGAAAAAAATCATTAATATCTTTTGTATCTTTATCTTTATCATTAGCATATTTGAAAGTATTATACAAAAGATAATTCACTCCACTTACGTTATCTGTAGGCAATTCTCCTTTGATAAATGTTTGTATTTCACCTATTCTATTATTTTTTGAATTCAAATATGAAATAGGAAGTAATCTTTGAATGACTTTTAAACCTTCTGGTGATTCTTTGAGAACCTTTTTTTCAGTTTTTTTTCCATTTTCATCCTTTTTTGTATCTTGATTTTCCGGCATAATATATATTTTACAATCTTATAATATAAATAGTTTTTTTTTGGAATTGTTTAATCGTTAAAAAATAAATTTCTATACCGAATCATATTTTTATCAGGTATTCTTTTGTCTTTGAAATAACGTATTTTTTCAAAATAGTTTTTGAAAACTATTTTTTCCGTTTTTCCTGTCAACATCGTAATAATAAAATATAGAGAATACATACCACATTCTGTTGTTCCCATCTGATGTTCTAAAGGACAATTTTCATAAAAATGGATGCGTAATGGTGGTTTCATTGCTAAACCCTGTTGTATTATTTTTTTCAAAAGTATATCAATTTCTTTCGGTATTTTATTTCCAGCACTATCCATATAAAAAGCGAATTTATCATCCAGATCAACAAACATAGATACCCAATGAGAACCTCCTTTGTCGTGTTTATCCAAATTGAAAACAATACCTAATTTTGTTTTCCCAGTATCAATGTATTTTTTCAAATCAAAATTACATAATTCTTCCCAAACACAGACCCCATTGTTTTCTTTTGGACGACTATCAAAATCAATAGGGGTAGGACCAATAACGTGAAAATTGGGATAGGATTCTTCATATTGACGCAATACTTCCAAAATATCATAATTAGATAACCATTCTGTAGGGTTTTTTTTCCATTCTTTCGGTTTTTCAGGTGCAAAAGATTTATATTTTAATTTTTTACGGAGACTTGCGTCTTCTATTTGGTTTAACCAACAATCTTCTTTATTACAAGTAGTAATTTTCTCTTTCAATTCATTCCATATTTCAGGGAGGGTTATGGAGAGGATTTTTTCATTGGGATGATATTTGTTATAAGATGATTTTATCAAAACAAGAGTTTCGGGTGGAAAACAACTATCGGAAACGGCGGTTTTTCCTTTTACTAATGGACTACAGTTCATTTTACGAAATGTTCTCTTTTTATGGTTTTGTCTATGGTTTTTGGTTTGTTTTTGTTTTTTTGTAAAATTTCCTTTGTTATTTGTTATCTTAACCATAAAAATAAGACTTATATAATATATTTATAATTTTATCGGGATCTTATTAGATATTTTTACATTTTATAATACAAATAACAATAATGTAATTACAATTATTATTAAAAGCAAATATCTAGCGAAAAAAACTTATACAAATAATTTTAAAACGATTAAATATAATATATTTATATATGTCTAGAAGATCAGAATCAGATACCGATTATGAAAACTGCAATTGTAATAAATGCGTAAAAAAACGTAGGGAAAAAACTTGTGAAAAAATTATTTGTCATCAATGTTATCAAAAAAATCAAACTTGTAAAAAAAAACAAATATGTAATTGTTACGAATGTCGTAATAATGATTATAATAACGATCACGATAATAATAATACTTGTATAAAAAAAGATGAATGTCAAAAAAACAAAAAGATTATTATAACAATAAATTGATTATTGTATTTACTATTATTAATTACAATATTAGCTGCGTATATCTAGTCAAAATATTATTTTTTAATATAATATTTTGTTTCAAAAATATATAAATGCCTAAAGAAGACTGTAGATATAATACAAGTGACGAATCTTGTGACTCTAAAAATAGAAATCATTTATGTAATAGACGGGATAGTAGAAAAAATAAACATAGTAAATCCGATAGAAATTATAAACACGATAGACATAATAAGAAAAATAAAGATCATAAAGAATGTAAAGATGGGAAAAATGGCTTGAATGGAATAGATGGTATAGATGGAGAAAATGGGAAAGATGGAAAACACGGACGAGATGGAAAAGACGGTCATGATGGTATTGATGGAAAAGACGGGAAAAATGGTGAAGATGGTCGTGATGGTCGTGATGGAAAAGATGGTAAACATGGAAAGGATGGTGAAAACGGGAAAAATGGTGAAGATGGTCGTGATGGACGAAATGGGAAAGATGGGAAAAATGGGAAAGATGGAGATGATGGAAAAGATGGAAAAGATGGTGAAGACGGCCAAGATGGAAAGGATGGTGAAGACGGTTGTGATGGACGTGATGGTAGAGACGGAAAGGATGGAAAAAATGGTAAGGATGGTGAAGACGGATTTGACGGGAAAGATGGAGAAGATGGAAAAGACGGTCAAGATGGTGAGGATGGAAAGGATGGGCGTGATGGAAAAGATGGGAAAAATGGTGAAGATGGTCGTGACGGGTATGATGGAAAAAATGGTTGTGATGGTCGTGACGGACGAGATGGTTGTGATGGAAAAAACGGTCATACTGGTGCATCTGGACCAACAGGTAATAAAGGTGATACTGGTGCATCTGGATCTATTGGACCAACAGGATCAATCGGTCCAATCGGACCAATAGGTATCAAAGGTGATACTGGTGCATCTGGATCTATTGGACCAACAGGTAACAAAGGTGATACTGGTTCAAACGGATCAAATGGATTGATCGGACCAACAGGTAACAAAGGTGATACTGGTTCAAACGGATCAACAGGTAACAAAGGTGATACTGGTTCAAACGGATCAAATGGATTGATCGGACCAACAGGATCAATCGGACCAACAGGTAACAAAGGTGATACTGGTTCAAACGGATCAAATGGATTGATCGGACCAACAGGATCAATCGGACCAACAGGATCAATCGGTCCAACAGGTAACAAAGGTGATACTGGTGAATCTGGTTCAATCGGACCAACAGGATCAATCGGTCCAACAGGTAACAAAGGTGATACTGGTGAATCTGGTTCAATCGGACCAACAGGATCAATCGGTCCATCTGGATCTATTGGACCTACCGGAAAAAGTGGTACTTGTGATTGTAGTTGTAATCAATATATAAATACATTTATTACATCTGATCTTAGTTCAGGTCCTCAAGATGTAAAAATAATATATAATGTAAATAATATTTGTAATTTTATTGTTTATGGTTTTAATATCATTTCGAATACACCAAGTGTAAACACACCAAGTGTAAACACACCAAGTGTAAACACACCAAGTGTAAATATACCGACTGTAGATATAAATACACCAATTATAAATACACCAAGTAATCTTTATATCAGAACAGGTGAAAGTCCATCATATGAAAATGGAATAGGATTCGTTCAAGATTCATTTCTTGATAATGAAATAGATAATCTTCATTTTGTACAAATAGACTTGGGAGATTTCAATCGTGTGAAAACAATAAAATGTCTTGATCCAATGATAAAAATAGGAAGCGTACAATTAGGAGAAGGATTTAGGATTTATGGTTCAAATACTCTCGGTCAAATAGGAACATTATTATATACTTATATAAATACTATTGATAATTCAGATAGTAATGCATCAAAACAAATTGTAATACCTTCTTATAATACAAAAAATCAAACAAAAACAGGAGATCTCTATTTATATGGCGCTATTCCATTTCGCTATATTTCAGTAACAGCAACTACAGGTAATGTAATATTAAATTTATTAACTCTTTATCTTTGTAACTGCTAATAGAAAAAATAAATAACTTAAATATTATATACATTATTTATATACATATTGTAATATGTTGAAAAGATCGAATTCATCGAAAAGTTTGAATTCATCGAAAGAAGTATTAATTAAAAATATTTTAACAAAACCATTAACCATAAAAAAAATAACTATAAAAAATAAAACAATGAAAAGTAGAAAACCAATGATAGTTGACGAAGAATATAGAGATGCAGCTGTTTCTTGGGTTTTACATTCAATTAAAGATGTTCTCGGTTTAGAAGACAATCGTAAAGAAGTTATAAAAAGATTTATACCCAACATTCCAAATGAAGATCATATAAGGACTTTTGATGCTTATGTAGAATATGAAACAGGAGAAGAAGATAAAAAAAGAAAAAAAGAAAAAAAAGGAAACAAAGAACAATATGATACAAATTATGAATTAAAATTGAAAGAAATAAGAGATTATTGTACGGAAGTTATGCAATTAGAAAATTATGTAGTATTCACAGCAACAAATATAGAAGAATTTCAAGAATACGGAAAAGATTCAGAAACACATTATCAAACATTTATTGTAGATAATATTAAAAAGGTTTTGTATGTTATTGATCCAGCTAAAAAAAATGGAAAAGAATATGGAATTTATATACCTCAAGTAGCGATTGAAATTATTATGCCATTTTTCAGAGAAAATGAAAAAAATTATAAAACTAAGTTTGTAAAATTAAAATTTCCAGCACAAACAAATGATAGCGTAGAGGAAGCGGATATTTTTTGTCAATCTTGGTCTTTGTATATTTTAATTGAATTTTTGAAAGATAATAACAAGGATAATTTAAGAGATATTACAATAAATATACCTGAAAGTCAAAAAGAAAGATATAATATATTATTAAAATTCTTTAAAGATGTATTTTCTAGTATTCCATCTTTACAATCAGACTTAAAACGCATTTTTGAAAGAGAAATACAAGAAGGAAAACCAGACAAATATAAAAAATTTATAAATATAGATCCTTATTCTTTATTAATGGATATGAAAACAAGTGAAATGTCTTAAAAATCTTGTTTATGTAATGGTATTTGAGTTTGTGATTTTTTGATAACTCTTTGTAATCCCCAGTATGATTTTTTTATAGATTCTTCTTCGGTTTCCGGTTCCGGTTCGGGTTCTCGGACAATATCATCTTTATTTGAAGAATCGTCTATTTTTTCAAACATAGTATCATTATCTGATTTTTCCATTTCTTTGGTTTCAAAATATCGAATCAACGTTTTCGTATAGTTCTCAAACGATTCATTCACATCTAATGTGATTTGAGATTCGGGGTTTTTTAATAAATCTTTTGTCAAATCTAATATTTGGGTTTTGTAATTATAAACTTTATTCAAATAAATTTCATTTTGAATATGTTTTGTAGGATTTGTTTTCGAGACATATTTCTTATATTGCGTTTTATTCATTAAATATTCTAAAGTAACTTTATCAATTGGGTTTGAAGGAACTGTTATTTTATCTTCTTCCATTTGTTTTTTTATGTCAAATAATATATTTCTATATTATTTTTAGATTTATTGAATAAATAATATAGAAATGTTTCCCAATATTATTTATTATGTCCGATGATTTTGTAGAATATATTACAGTTGATAATTATCACGAAAACCAAAGCGTCAAGTTAAATTGTTTCAAAAATTGCGTTATAAGTGTTGAATTATTTTTGAATAAAATATGGGAACCTCATATGCATAGAGTTTTCGAAAAATATATCACAAAAAATAGTATAGTAATAGAAGGAGGTGCATATATTGGAGCACATACTTTAAAATTAGCTTATTTAAGTAAATACGTTTACGCATTTGAACCTATGCCTCAATCAAATACTACATTATTGAATAATATAAAATTAAACAATATCGAAAATGTTTTTGTATATAGACAAGGACTTTCTGATAAACCAGGAACTACAACGTATGAATGGTCTGAAGTAGATAATCCAGGTTGTTCTGGTTTGGCAAATAATCCTCTTGGTAAACCTAATTCAAGAAATCTTTTTGAAAACAGCGAAAGCAAAATTGAAGTAAATTTGATAAATATTGATTCATTAAATCTAGTTCAAGTTGATTTTATAAAACTAGATATTGAAGGATATGAAATACTAGCAATTAGAGGTGCTATAGAAACGATAAAACGATGTAAACCGATTATTGCTATGGAAGTATGGTCTTCTTGTGATAATACATTTGATATTGAATATACTAAAATATATTTTAAAGAATTATTAGAATTGGGATATACAGTAGAACATATTGAAGGACCTGATTTTTTGTTTTTACCTATTTAGAATCAATCCATATTATCTAGAATCATTTCATAATTATTTTTTAATATTTCCATTGAATTATTGAATTCATTGATAATCATTATATGTGCTAAATTATCAAGAGATTTTATATATTCCAATTGATAAACAGTTAACGGACGAAAATTCCGAATATTATCAAATATAGTAAATAAAAAGTCGATATTTACTATTTTTCCATTTAAATCTTTTCCGGTTAAATAATATTGTCCGAAAATTCTTTCACTATTTTCTAGTCCATAGGTTTCTGGTGGAGAACTCCAATCTTCTATGAAAATATTGGGATTTTGTCTTTCAGATATTATTGTATTATTATAAGAAATATCACTATTCATTATTTTATGTAAATTATTCGATATATTTTTACAAACCAATTCATCACTTTTTAAAAGTTCGGTAAAATCAACAATACTACTTTTATTACTAATATAACTGCTAATTTTATTGCTATTACCAATAAAATCACTTATTTTATTGCTTCTATTTTTTATTGAGTTATTATTGATAATTTCATCTTTAATAGATCGCCCTCGAAAATTATAATTTATTTTGTTACTTGTATTTTTAGTATCAATTATTTCTTCTTTTGGTGGTTCGAATTTTTCATTAGATATATCCTTTTTTTCAGAAATAAAAAAGGATTTTATATAATTATAAAAATTATTTTTTTCTATATTTTTTTTTGTTGTTTCAATTGGTGTTTTTGGATTATTTACAGGAATTAATGGTTCAAAATTATTTACAATATCATTTATAGGAATTATTGTATTCATATGTTTTACTGATTTCATTTGCGGTTCTTTCATTGGTGATTCTTCAACTTTTTTTAATTTATAATTATAAATATCCACAGTAGTATTTGAATTTATTGAGTATACACTATTTGTCGGCATTTTATATTATTTAATACAAATTATTATATTAATATTATTTTATATTTTTTAAAAATAATATATTTGTGATAAGTTATTTTTTATTCCTTTTCATTTCTTTTTCTCTCATTTTTCTAGCCTTTTCTTCTTCCTTTTCCTTATTTTTTCGATTTTTATCCTCCTCTTTTTCTCTATTTTTTCTCGTTTTTTCCATTTCCTTTTCTCTCATTTTTCTGTTTTTATCTTCTTCTTTTTCTCTTTTTTTCATAGTTTTATTATTTTCTTTTTGAATTCTTTCTTCTTCTTTGGCAGCCTTTTTAACAACCTTCATTTTTTCTTTTTCCTCTTTTTCTGCAATTTTATTTTCATTTTTTACAATATTATTTTTATCTATATCTACCAAATCTTCCAAAATTTTAGATCTATATTTATTAATCAATCCCTTTAAAAAATCGTGTTTTATATTTTTTTGTTGAGATTTCATTGTTTTACGCAACATCTTTTTTTCTTGTTTATATTCACGAATTCTCTGTTTTTCATTTGTTATCATATTTTTTACGGTTTTACGTATCTTATTATATCGTTGTGTTCGTTTCTTTTCAATATTCGAAATATTTGTTTTAATAACCTTTTCTGCTTTTTCTGTTTCTCTGCGTTTTAAACGAATCATAGAGCCATATTCCTTTTGTTCGTCACGTATTGTCGAATTTACAACACTCCTTTCTACATCATTCAAATCCGTTTTTAACAGGTGTTTTAAATGTTCCATTCTTTTTTTATAATTGATTGTAAGGTTTTTCAATTGTTGATCCAAATCTTTGATCTCATCGTTGTATTCTTTTATTAAAAGATCATATTTATGTATAACAGGATGTTCGTGTAATTTTTCGTCTAATGTAGTTTTATCTCCAATTTTTATAGCACAACTATCTTTCAATTCGTACAATAGAGAACTTTTGTATTTTTCATATTGATCCGCATATTTTTCAATATTTTCTTTTACTTCTGCCAAAGCCGTTTTTTTCATTTGTCCTCTCTCTTTGATTCGTTCTCGAATTTCTTTTATTTTTTCACGTACATCTTTTACTTGGTCTTTAGCTTCGAGAACCATATCACGAATACCCGCATTTACTATTTTCACACATTGACTTTTAGAAGGTCCATTTTTATCTCCACAAATCTCATCTTTTAAAAAGGCGAATTTTTCGGCATTTACTTGCCCGAGTTCTCCTTCTAATTTTTCATTTTCTTCTTGGATTTGTTCTCTTAAATCCGAAACATTTGTATCTAAGAGGTCTTGGACCAATTTTTTATCGAATTTTTCAGCCATTTTTATGTCTGAAATAATAGGTGTGTTTACATAATGGATTTGGGGTTGTGAAAATTGCCTAGCATCCTTTTCGCGATTCAAATAACTAACAAGACCAGCAATATCGTCTAGATATTTTTTACGCCCTTGGTCGGTAAATTCTCCATTTTCATTTAGATATTCGGTTGAAAAATTGGAAAAATCCGCTGGCATTTGTTGTTCTGCCGGTTTACATAGATTCAAAAGCTGTATTAATTCCATAGGATCTTTGGTAATAGGGGTTGCAGTCATCAATAACAATCTTACAGAATCCGCGCCTGAATATTGATAAGAATACATCAATGCTTGATGAAGAGCATTCATATCAGGTTTTTCAATAGATGATAGATCATCGCCTCCATACAATTTATGGGCTTCATCAATAACAAGAAGGGTTTTGCGTAACGGATCTTCTTTCCCGTTTATTTTGACAAGTGTATCATACAACGCATTTTGACGTAAAATAAGATTACTAAATTGTTTATAAGACATGGGGCGAATACGCCAAGCTTTTGATAACAATCGCATTCTTTTTTGTTGGTCGTTAGGGATTTCTAAGTTTTCCTTTTTTATCATATTTCGAATAGTTTCATTGCATATTTGGTCGAACATATTTTTCCATATGTCGGATTTTAGTGTTGTTCGAGTGACCCAAAGTATTGTATATCCATTTTTTTCGAAATTTTGAGTAGCTGCTGCAATTGCGCTGCAAGTTTTGCCAGTTCCTACAGAATGTTGTAACAGCATACCCTTCATAGGAAAAGCAGGATTAAAATAATGGCGAATAAAATCCTGGGTAGGTGTATATTTTATAATATTACCCCCTTTTTGATTTTTCTCATCACACAAGTTCTCCATTTTTACCTTGTCCCAAGAAAATTCGCCATAATTATCACGAATGAATTCACGCATTTTATCAAATCCTAATGGACCTTGTAAAGGGCGATTGATAGGAGGGCCTGGACGAACAATAAGCTTTCGTTTTTTAGGTATGATATCGCTACCTCCATACAATAGTTCTACGTCATCTTTTACGTGTTCGTCTAATAAAACTCGGTCTTCTTCTTCGTCGGCGGATATAAATGGAATAGAAAAACTATGTACGTTTTTATTCAATTCGTAATCTACAGAACCTAGTACAGTTGTTCTCTCTAAATCGTGGGCGAAATTTATCAAACGAATATCTAAATCCATCGATTTAAAATAAAGTTCCATTGTAGATTTAGTGTTTAAAAATCCTTTTTGTAATTTTTCTGGTATAGATAAATCATAAACAAAAACATTTAAAATCCAACCTTGTGTAGGATGGAAATCCAAACCTTTTTGTCCACAAGTTCTCGTACCTCTACCAATAACTTGTTTTTGGTCCGCAGAAACAATAGATGGTTCAAAAATATGAATATATTTAATATCAAATAAATCTATACCTTCTTTGAATCCACTATCTAAAATAATGAACCGAATATTCTCACCTTGAATGTTCTCAGGACGTTGATTATATTTTTTCAACATTTCTTTTTTTAATATTACTGGAATAGGTTGATCGTAAACACCAACAGAAGATAATATATAAAAATTATTTTGAAGGGTTTGTTGGAGAACATCGTCTTCTAACAATTCTATTTTGCGATAACGTTTTTTTTCAGGTCCTTTAGGATCTTCTCCACCCACAATATTATTTTTAGGTTTTGCTTCATAACCTAAAGTATACCCTTTTGCTATAAATGCGGACGCGATCATTTTTGCACCATATGCACTCGATTTCAAATCCGAAAAAATGAAATGTTTGAATAATTTGCCGTGTTTTCTTTTGTCTTCTTTATCTAATTGTTCTATTTTATGCATAAGAGAATTTAACTTGGGAGAATAATCTGGCATATCCTTTAGAAAAATTTCGGGATTGAATTCGGGATTATCAAAACGATATATTTGAGAACTTTTGCTCCAATTTGATTTTTTACGTACACAATTAGCATTATAACCCAATATTGCATTTTCTTTAATCAAGTTCTCTAAATCGTCTAATTTTTCTTCTACTTCTTTTTGTGCTATTTCATTCTTCAATAATTCTTGATTGGGACTATTTTCATTATTTTCTGGATATTCCATCGTTGTAACTTGAATATTTAATATACAATAGAATCATAAAAAATTTGGTTTCATAATATATAATCGAATATATAATGTCAGGTAATCCTTATTTTGTTCCTTCATTTGCAAATCGTCCTACAAGTTCTGATGTATTAGGTGGACCTTACAATGGTTATTCTCCCGTACAAACTATAAATGCTTTCAACAATAGCGATCAAGTTATGGCGCGCAAAGTTCTTACCAAATCTTGGAATGGATCTTATGCTACTGGTACTGTTAATGGTCGTAATAGAGTTACTACACCATTTAGAGCTGTTAATAATTTAGGTGATTTTTTAGGTCGTCAAAACTATATTTGCGGCGGATCTTCGCAAGTTAATGCTAGTAAACCAGGTTGGAAAGGTCATATTGGTTCAATCATTTCTCAATGTGATGGAACTGGAATCCCTTCTTCTACTTGCAATGTAAAGTTTGTACCCGATTCATCCGATTATATTAAATTCAAAAAGCTACGTGCTTTGAATAAAAATTATAATGACATGAAACAAGGAGGAGATCAATCAAATGCTTCTTATACACATAAAATGTCTGGTTTTTAAGGCCAATCCAAATAATTATGAAAATAACAATTTATAATAGTTTATAAAAAATTATAATATGAAATATGTATATACTCATATTATAATGTCAAAAATTTCTAATATAATAAATGTTCCAGTATTTATAAAAACGCAAATAAACAATGGAATGTTGAAAACAAATAATGGAATGCCTCAAAAAGACAGTACTAGTGATAATCAAAGTTCATTTAGCATGGATCGCCGAGCATACAATGATACTCATACACTCAATCCATTAATAAATACTATTCGACCAGGTAATTATGGTTATAATACATCTAGATCTCTCCCTACTGTTTTCGATGGAACAAGCACCCCAAAACAAAAACAATGGTATGGAAATCGCGACGCATCTGAAATTACCCGTAAAAACCGTGTAAATTCTGTTGGGTTGGGAACTACTAACAATGGAATAAATCCTATTAGCTTTGAATCCCATGCAAATGCAAATACTATAAATAATGCATTAAGACGTGTTCGTAGTGGGGGGTCTGTTGCACCTGCTAAAAAGGCCAATAATATAAGTAACGCATATACTCCTAGTCCTCAAAACATTCCTTTGGTTCCTCAACTTCATATTGTAAATGGTGTAAAAATGCCACCAACAAAATATTCTGGTCCTCAGAATAATAATACAAATTGGCAATATAAAAATCAAAATACACCATAAACAACATAAAAAAATTGTGTAATATAATATATAATATGGAAATTGAGAACCCTTCAAACGATTCTTATACAATTTATAGCAAAAGTGGATGTCCTAGTTGTACGAAAGCTAAAGAATTATTGAAATTTGAAAATGTTACTATTATTGATTGTGATGAATATTTGATTGAAGATAAACAGGGGTTTTTAGAATACATGCAAAATTTGATTGGTAAAGAATACAAAACGTTTCCTATGATTTTCAAAGACGGAGTTTTTATTGGTGGTTTTACCGATCTTAAACCATTTTATGCATTGGAACAACAAAAAAATATTTTTTCTGTTCCATTTAGATCTATTTGAAGTATTCGAATAATTATAAACATCCGTAAAAACCACTACGATATGGTATAATATTTTTACGGTCAAAAACAACTGTAATTTCATGCGAAATATTTTTATATTCTGATTTGTTTTTTATTACATAATTTATAAATGTTTTTTTATAATTATTCTCTATTAAAAAATCAATAAAATCATCAATAGATATTGTTAACCATTGTATGAAATAATCCCCTTTTTTATTCCATAAACAAATATTTTCAGCCTTGTATTTTCTTAATATCAAATCAATTTTAGAATTGTATGGTAAATCCAATTCTTTGAAAAATAATTCTTTATTTTCAAAAAAATTATTATAAGTGTCATAAATAAAATTACTAACCCTTATTTTTTTTTCATTTATAATATCATATCCTTTTCCGTAAAACGGAGTTATTAATTCATTATTTTTTTTTATTTTTTCATATGTATGTAATTCATTATTGAAACAACAATCATTATTCAATATATCTATAGAATTGATAATAGTATTATTATCGTTCATTATATTATTTGTTTTTTTAGATATAAATAAATTATCTGAAATAATTTTTTTCCAATCATTCTTAATTTTTTTTTTATTATTATGACTATCATAATGATAGTTATATATTTCCCAACGATAAATATTATTGTAATTTTTACACCCCCAAACTAATTTTTTGAATTTATTTTTACAATTATATATATTTTGAATAGTTTTAAATACATTTTGTGAATTTGAAAAATGTTTTAAAGACTGATATAAAAGCATTTGAGATGGAAACCCTGAAATATTATTATCAAATATTGTATTTTCATTATATTTCATAAATATAGGTGTTTCTTTAACATAATTAGGACTTGTGTCATATGGAAGCAAATATTTTGTATTATTAGGTGGATACAATGTAACATATTTTTTACCTTTTAATACAAATAAAATACCATAATTATCATCAAAATGTAAACCTGTATCATGATACCCTGTTGACACCCATATATTATTATCTATAGAATTATTTGAATTTAATATATCAGGGTTTTGAATATATTTTTTAAATTTGGATTTTATACTTGTATTATCAACATAACTATATCCATCAAGTGTTATTAAATAACGATTATTTCTCTTTTCTTTCAAAAATGTATTTCCTGAGTATTTTAAAGAACTATTTTTTTCAGAATTCCATATAAAAATGTCGTTTTCATCTTCTATTATTTCATTAATTTTATTATATATCTCATTTACTTTTTCTTTGTTATATAGGTCATTTATTTTAAAAGGAGTGGTTTTATTTTTTAATTTATCTGAAAACCAAAAATTTATAGCAAATGTTTTTTCTGGTGTAATTATCCAATGCCACCAATCTTTTGGTATATATATTGATTCACCTTCATTCAATACAAATTTAATAGGATCGGTCATAAATAAAAAAGAAGGGAACAAAAAAAAATTATAGAAATTTATTTTAGAAAAATGTGCGTAATTATAACTATTTGTTAAATTACGTAAATCGTTAATATGTATTGTTTCATTATAATAATAAACAAATGATATTAATATAACAAAAAATAATATTAAAAAGTTTATTATTTTTAACATAAAAATATCTATAATAATTGATAATATTTTTTATATTATTTGAAAATATTACAACAAAATTTATTATAGAATAAAATATTATATTATTATCAAAAGTATAATATAATATATCAAATCATGTATTTCTTCAATAAAACTATTTTCGTTAATAATTTGTCTAATATTCACTCAGTATTTACAAAGAATTATATAATACAGAAAACTTGGATACCGACTAGTATTTGTAGTGAAAAAATCGCTATAAAACATTATAAAGATGAATCTGATCCCGAATATATGATTAGAATATGGAGAACAAATACAATTTTCGATTATTGGTATAATGGTTTTACTTGTGGAAATTTCATAGCTTCTTTATACTATACAAAAAATGAGGATTCTATAAAAATAACCTATTTAGCATTGAATGATTCTAGTTATCGATCTTTTGATAAAAATTCTGATAGAATAAATAATAAAGATTCAGATGCAATAGCATCAACATTGATTGATTATATAAAAGAAATAGGGAAAGAAGAGAATAAATGTAAAATTATTATCGACGTCCATTCTAATTTAAGTATCTACAAAAAAGATTATGAAAAACGGGGATTTGTACTTACAAATCGCAGATGTTTGGATAATTCATATTGGATCGAAACTGAATATATTTTGTTCAGGGAACCGTAGGTTCCCTGAGTTTTATTCTTTTGAATTTATTTTTAAACATGGTGGTTTGACCTTCTTAAATTTTCAGTTTTTTTTGTGTTTCTTCCAATTTTTTTGCGTGTTTTCGAGAGTTTTATTTAACATTTCGATTTCTTGTAATAATGATACAATAGATGATTCTTTTGAATTTTCCATTATATATTTTGTTATAAATAACGAATATCAAAAAAAATATATTTGTAAAACAATATAAATATATTCTATTAAATAAATAGTTTGAATAATTTATATTAAAGTAATTTAAAGATTATTTTATTTATAAAAATAAATGAGTAAAATTTGTAATGAATGTAATATAGAAAAATCTGTTGATTTATTTCATAAACGAAATAAAATAGAACATAAAGGTAAATGTAAAGAATGTATTTATAAAATATCAGTTTTAGATATTGGTAAAAAAAAATGTACTCAATGTAATAATGAAAAACCACTTGAATGTTTTTCTAAATTTAAAAGAAATAAATGTGGTTATAGAGGTAATTGTAAAGAATGTGAAAATAATAAAGTATATAAAGGTGAAAATGAAAATAACAAAATTTGTATTAAATGCAATATTGAAAAACCAATAAATGATTTTTATTTACGTAAAAAAAATTCAAATAGATACAATAATTATTGTAAAAAATGTGATTATGAAAAACAAAAAAATTATAGAAAAAATAATAAAGAAGAATTAAATTTAAAAAATAGAGAACAACAAAAAGAGAGACTAAAAACTGATATTGAATTTAAAATTAAAAGAAATTTAGGTAGACGTTTGCATCATGCATTAAATAATAATTTAAAGAAATTGAAAACCAAAGAATTATTAGATTGTAGTATTGAATATTTTAAAAATTGGATTTCGTATCAATTTGAAGATTGGATGTCTTGGGAAAATTACGGAGAGTGGCAATTAGATCATGTAAAACCTTGTGCTTCATTTGATATGACAAAAATAGAAGAACAGCAAGATTGTTTTCATTGGAAAAATTACCGTCCTTTGAGTAAAAAAATAAATATATCTAAAAGTAACAAAATAGATGATGAATTAATAAAACAACATAAGATTTTATCAGATAATTATGAAAAAAATATAATTAATTAATATCAAAAAAATATATTTGTAAAACAATATAAATATATTATGCAAAATATGTGTATAATATAATGGCAACCGCTGTTAAAGGTAGAGCAATTGGTATTGATCTTGGAACAACATATTCTTGCGTTGGTGTATGGATAAATGACCATGTTGAAATTATTGCTAACGATCAAGGAAATCGTACTATGCCTTCTTATGTTTCATTCACTAAAGATGAACGTTTAATCGGTGAAGCAGCTAAAACAAACGCTGCATCTAATCCTAAAAATACTATTTATGATTCTAAAAGATTAATTGGTAAAAACTATAATGATGAAAATATCACACGTGTATTGAAGCATTTGAGTTATAACGTTATTGACAAAGATAACAAACCAATGATTGAAGTAGAATATAGAGAAGAAACTAAAACATTTTCACCAGAAGAAGTTGGAGCAATGATTCTTGGAAAAATGAAAGAAATAGCATAGGCATTTTTAGGTGAACCAGTAACAGATGCTGTTGTTACTGTACCAGCTTATTTTAATGATTCTCAAAGACAGGCAACGAAGGATGCTGGCACCATTGCTGGTCTCAATGTTTTGAGAATTATCAATGAACCAACTGCAGCAGCTATCGCATATGGTCTTGACAAGCAGTCAAAAACAGAAAAAAATGTTATTATTGTTGACTGCGGCGGAGGTACACATGATGTATCAATTATTACGATTGATGATGCGGTTTTTGAAGTAAAAGCTACTGCTGGATGCGGATTTTTAGGTGGAGAAGATTTTGACAGCAGATTAGTAGAGCATTTTACTGAAGAATTCAAAAGAAAGAATAAAAAGGATATTACAGAAAATCCTCGTTCTATGCGTCGTCTAAGAACAGCTTGTGAGTCAGCAAAACGTACTTTATCATCATCAAGTGTAGCTAATATTGAAATTGACAGTCTTTATGATGGTGTTGATTTTGCTGGTAGTATTACTCGTGCTAAATTTGAAAATCTATGTGATGATATTTTCAAAAGAATTATGGATCCAGTGGAACAAGCGTTACGTGATTCTAAAATGTCAAAATCACAAATTCATGATATAATATTGGTAGGTGGAAGTACTCGTATTCCTAAGATTCAACAATTATTAACAGAATTTTTTAATGGTAAGGAATTATGTAAGTCTATTAACCCTGATGAAGCAGTAGCGTATGGTTCAGCAATTCAAGCAGCCGTTCTTACCGGAGCACAAGATTCTAAGATTTCCGACCTACTACTTTTGGATGTATGCCCTCTCAGTCTTGGATTGGAAACCGCTGGTGGTGTTATGACAAAACTCATTAATCGTAATACCACTATCCCTGTAAAGAAATCTCAAACTTTCTCTACTTATGCTGACAATCAACCAGGTGTTCTTATTCAAGTATTTGAAGGAGAACGTGCAATGACAAAAGACAATACTCTTTTAGGTAAATTTCAACTAGAAGGTATTCCACCAATGGCAAGAGGAATGCCCCAAATTGAAGTTGTATTTGATATGGATGCAAACGGAATTTTGAATGTTTCTGCTTCTGAGAAATCTACGGGTAAATCAGAAAAGATTGCTATTACAAACGACAAGGGACGTTTGAGTAAAGAAGATATTGAAAAAATGGTTGAAGAAGCAGAAAGATTCAAAAATCAGGATATAGAACAAAGAGAACGTATTGAAGCAAAGAATAGTATGGAAGAACAAATTTACCGTAACAAGACCAATCCTTCATTGAATAGTGCAAGTGAAGAGATTAAAAAGAGCTATAGTGAGTTATTGAAAGAATATGAAGACTGGCATTTGTATAACCCAGGATCAACAAAGGACGAATTTGAAGGCAAGACAAAGGATATGAATGATGCAGTTAGTGCATTTATCAAAGAAAATATTGGAGAAGATGCTGCGGCAACAGCTGGTATGCCAGAACCAATGTCATTTAGTCCAGGTGGTAAAACAATGACTGAAGAAGAATTGAAAAAGATGGCTGAAGAAATGGCTAAGAATCAAGGAACTACAGAACCAAGTGCTGAGCCAACTGTGGAGTCAACAAAAGTAGAACCTCAAATTGAAGAAGTGGACTAAATAGTGTCAGGGAACTAAGTTACGTTCCGACCCCCCTCCTTTGAATAAAACAACTTGTCAAAACTTGATGTTAACCAAATGATTAATATCAAATAACCTTATCTAAGGGAGGGGTTTCAGGGGGTCGGAACGGAACGTAGGTTCCCCTGAGTTTCAAAATAAATTAAATACAAATATATAAATGAATAATAAAAATGCTTTTTGTTTGATAACAATAAAGCCAAATATTATGTGGTTAGATTTTTTGAAAACAATGACCGAAAATTACGATATTTATGTAATAATTGACGATAATTCATTTTCTGATATTAAATTAATAAAAAAATACAATACAATATTCTTTATTAGAATAAATGATGAATTATGCAAAAAAAATGGTTATTGGGATTCGAGTTTTATTATAAAAAAAAATCCATCAGGTTGGGACAAAGCTCTTTTTTATTTTTCAATATTTAATATTAAATATAAAAATATATGGTTTTGTGAAGATGATGTATTTTTTTATAATATGAATACTATTTTAAATATAGATAATAAATATCCAGATAGTGATATTATTTGTAGCAATATAACAAGAAATAATCAAGGATACAAACACGATTGGCATTGGCAACAAGCTCTGCCTTACTTTAAATTGCCATGGTTAAAAACTATGGTTTGTTGTTGTAGACTTTCAAATAGACTTATGTTTGAAATATGTAGATTTGTTTTAGTATTTGAAAAATTAACATTCATAGAATGTTTATTTACAACGATCGCCCATCATGAAAAGATGTCTATTGAAACACCAGAAGAATTTAAAAATATACATTGGCGTAATGATTGGAAAAATTTTATTTTAGACAAATCATCTTTATATCATCCATTCAAAAACGTTGAAGATCATGTTTCATTAAGAAATCAAGAAATAATTATTTCTATTAATACTGACAGAGAAACTGATAAAAAATGTCATACAAAGTCCGACTGGCCGTTAAAACTTTGAAATAAATAAAATTATCCAGATATATCATATATAAAATGTATAATTATTTAGTCGAATTTTTAGGTTCAACCTTTTTTGTATATATTATTCTTACAACAGGAAATCCATTAGCAATTGGTGCTGCGTTAGCTCTCGTTATACTTTTGACAATGAACGTTTCAGGTGGATATATAAATCCTGCAGTTACTATTGCAATGGTTTCTGCTGGAAAATTACCAACCAATGATATCGTTCCATACTGTGTAGCTCAAATTTTTGGTGCTTTAGTCGCTTTAGAAATATATAAGAGATACAAAACATAGGGAACCTACGGTTCCCCTATCACCCCCTCCCTTATCAAGAGAACCACCGGTTAACAAATAAAAGAAAAGATTTAATTAAAAATCATCGGTTCCCCTGAGTTACCCGATAAACTATAAACAAAGCCACTATTGAAATAGAACCTATATAAAATGTTGTAATAAAATCCATTTTAGGTTTTTCATTTTTATTCGAAGAAGTATAGCTCAAATCCGTCCAATTGTTATTAATACTATCAATATTATAAAGATCGGTTTCATTACCTACTTCATTTTCTAAAACAATATATTGATCTCTATTTTTTTGAATTACAACAGGTATATGACTATTTTCAGAAGTATAATTATCTATCAAACCGAGACCACCTAATCCACCAATAGCGTAATAACCGTAACTATTATTTTCACCATAATTTCCTTTGTTTCCATAGTATGGTTTTATCAAAGAAAGATCATTTTTAGATTTATCAACACAAGAACTACAAGAACTTATATTCGGTAAAGGACGATTTGCTAAAGCAGATTCACAACCTTTACCAGAATGTCCTTCAATAATATTTTTATTAATTTTTAACATTACAATTATAGAATATCATTATATTTTAGAAAAATAAAAAATTGATTTAAAAGTAATTTTTTATTTTACATTAATAAAGATAAATAATGCCTGAAATATTTTCATTACTAAATAATCAACTTTCATTATCATATCCTTTTATACTAGATGAATTACAATCATCTACAAAAGAAAAATATATATTAGAAGATGTTATGATAAAAACGGTTTTTGCTGCAGAATCTTTTAATTCTAAATCATCGTTTTTTACAATGAATGATATAGCTATTCTTTGTGATGGTAAAATATATAATTATGAAATACTATATGAAGAACTAGGAATTGTACCATCTACAGAATATGATTATGAAGTAATTATTCATCTTTACAAAAAATATGGAATAGAATATACTCTTGAATTATTAGATGGTATTTATTCTTTTATTCTTATTGATTTTAGATTGAATAATTTGGATTCGCATATTTATATCGCAAGAGACCCTTTCGGTATAAAACCATTATATATTTTACATCCTGAAAACTTTGTAAAAAAATACACAAAAGATAATTTTATGAATCCAAATGTATATGCCTTTGCAACGAAATATAATATTCTTAATAAAATAAAGGAAAAATTAAATAATAATACTGACAAATTAAATTATACAGTAGAAGAAATATTACCAGGAACATATAGTATTTTTGAATTAAACTATAAAGTATTATCTTCGTGGAAAAAAATAAAATATCAAATACCTTATTATTCATTTGAACCAGGAACTATTCGTATGAAATTAGACCCTTTAATAACTAATAAATTTACATTAGAATATTTAAAATCCGCTATTGAAAAACGTTGTATTTATAAAAATGCATCTATTATTCTCTTTGAAAGTAAAGAAAGTGATATTATTACAAAAATTTCGAATGATTATTTTATTATGAATTATAATATTCCTATTGATACGTATAGCCATAATATTATAAATAATACAAATAGAGATTATTATAAAAATATGGGTTCTAATAATATTGTACTTCAATTAACAGACGAATATATAGAATCTGAAAAAGAAAATATTAATTTATCGTTAAAACATGATAATATGGAATTAAAAGATTTTTATAATTGGTGGTTCTTAGCTAAAAAAATTGCGAATGATAAACCAAAATCATTGGTTTTATTAAATGTTGGTATAGATGATATAATTAAAAAAAGAAATGAATATTCTTGGTTAGAATATAGATTTTATTGTAAAAATATCTTTAAAAATATCTATAAAAATTATTTACAATATATTTTGAAAATATTTTATTATTTTGGTTTAGAAGTTGATTTTCCTTGGTTAGACCGAAATTTAATACAATATTTCTTATCCAATAATGTTTCTGTTTAGGTTGGGTAATAAATAATCATATAATTAGAAATTATATGATTAGAATTTTCAGTAGTATCTAAACCGAAATTGACAAATTTTCTTTATGAGAAGAAAATCCTTTTTCTTTATAAGAAGCATATCCTAAAAATGATAACAAAAAATATAATGGAACATCATGTAATATTTTTTCAACCTTTTCTTCATTAACCATATTATTTTCATACATTCTTTTATGCATTTCATCACATAATTTTATACCTTCATTATCTTTATTTTTCTTCAAATCAACTTTGTATCCTATAAATTTTACTAAATCATTATCAATATAATTTAGATATTCATCAGGTTCATCCAATATTTTACAAATATTTTTATACTTTTCAATAATTTGTTTTATAACAAAATTTCTATCAATATCTTCTTCACAACAAATATCTTGTTTTTTTGAAATATATTTATGTATTTTATTTTTTAGTGTTTTTCTTCTTTTGAAAAATTTTTGAATATTAAGCATATTTACAATCTTGTATATAATATTCCAATAAAAAATTTTTTCTTTCAAAGAAAAGGGATATAAGAGGAATGGTATGTTTCCCCCTAAAATTCTGCATTAAATTCAAAAATATCTTTATCGATGGATTTATTTGCCAAAGCATATTCCGAATTGGTACGTTCAAAGAAATTGACTTTGGATTCAATACTTATTAATTCCATAAAGTCAAATGGATTTTGCGAATTATATATTTTATCATATCCTAATTGTAGTGATAAACGATCTGCTACAAATTCAATATATTGTGTCATTAATTTTGCATTCATTCCTATCATACGGCAAGGAATGGCTTCTATAATAAATTCCTTTTCTATTTCGACTGCTTCTTGGATAATTTCTACTATTTTTTTCTTTGGCAATTTACGAATCAATTTTGAGTATAAAAGAACTGCAAATTCGGTATGTAATGCTTCGTCACGTGAAATCAATTCATTTGAAAATGTTAGTCCAGGCATTAATCCACGTTTTTTGATCCAATAAATGCAGGCAAAAGAAGAGGAGAAAAATATTCCCTCAATGATAGCAAATGCAACCAATCTTTTTGCAAAACTACTGCGTTTATCATCTAACCATTTTTTGGCCCAATTGAATTTTTTAGCTATACAAGGATAATTTTTGACTGCTTCGAATAATTTTGTTTTTTCTTCATCATCTTTTATATACGTATCTATAAGTAGAGAATATTGTTCATTATGAATATTTTCCATAGCAATCTGGAAGCCATAAAATGCACGAACTTCAGAAATTTGGACGTCATTCATAAATCGAACCGCCAAGTTCTCCGTAACAACACCATCAGATGCTGCAAAAAAAGCCAATACCATTTTTATAAAATTACGTTCGTCTTCATTTAATGAATTCCAATCTTTCAAGTCCTGAGCCAAATTGACTTCATTTACTATCCAAAAACTATCAATCGCACGTTTATACATATCCCAAATATCATTGTGTTTTATTGGGAACATTACGTAACGATTATCGTCAGGAGTAAGTAGGGGTTCAATAAAAGTCGGCTCGGACATTTTTTACTAAATAATATACTACTTAGATTTTTATCTCCTTTTCGGAAAATCATTTTTTCTGATTTTTATTTTCTCTTCTTTTTCACTCCCTTTTATCTCTTTTTTTTGAACGAAAAAATACAAAAAAGATACAATATAATATTGTATAACAAATATTATATGGTAGATTTGTGTAAATATAAAGACATATTTGGAAAACCAAATACCGGAGCACATAAATATAGATTTTTTAACATAGCTATAGTCGATGTTGCACTAGTAATTATTGCCGGATTCTTTCTTTCATGGTTTTTTAAATGGAACGTATGGTATACTTTAGGAGGTCTTTTTTTACTAGGTATATTCTCCCATCGAATTTTTTGTGTGCGAAGTACAGTAGATAAATTATTATTTCCTTGATTTGACTCCCGATAATTTTCATTTATTTTTTTCAAACCTTATATAAAGATATGTTTGAAAACCACGACCTCTCTGACAATATTGGCGATATTCGTAATGAAACAAAAAGACGCACTCGTAAACCGAGAAAGCAAAATGAAAAAGAAATATTACACGAATATAAAGCCGATGTTGAAAGAGAACGTGAAAGTACACTGCAGAAACAACGCAAAATTTATGAAAATATAGAATATTTATCAGAAAAAGAAAAACAACAATTTGAAAAAAAAATGACAAACCCAAAAAATATTAGCCAAGAACGTTACTGTAAATTATTAAGGGATAAATCAAAAAAAATCGTTGTCGCAACTGGTCCAGCAGGTACAGGGAAAACTATGTTTGCTACAGAATTCGGTATCCGTAATTTTTTATTAGGAAATTGTGAAAAACTGATATTTACTCGTCCTTCTGTTTCTGTAGATGAAGATTTGGGATATTTACCTGGAACATTAGAAGAAAAAATGGCACCATGGGTAAGACCTATTTATGATATTCTTTATAATTTTATTACACCTAAAGAAGTTACTAATTTAATAGAAGAAAAAGTGATTGAAATATCTCCTTTAGGATACATGAGAGGGAGAACATTCAAAAATTGCTGGATTGTTGCTGATGAAATGCAGAATTCTAGTGTTTCACAAATGAAAATGTTATTGACTCGTTTAGGTGAAAATAGTCGTTTGGTTATTACTGGTGATTTAGAACAGTTTGATAGACTAGGTGAATTAAATGGTCTGGACGATTTTTTAAATAAATTCAGGGGAAAAAGATCATCAAGTATTAGTAGTTTTGAATTCCAAAGAAATGATATACAACGTGAAGAAGTTGTAAAAGAGGTTCTCGAAATATATAGCGGGGATGTACCCGAATCATATAAAGATTCTCTAAATGAAAACTCAGATGAATCTAGTGTATAACAAATATTTTCGAGTTATAACTTATACAATATGAAATTTTTTCCGAAAAATTTATTACCACAAAAAATATCCTTACCTAAAAATTTAGTAAAAATTACTTATAATTTTAATCCTATTTTACATAATAGAATTGTTCTTTATTTTATTTCACTTTTAGCACTTTTTGATATGATTTATTTTTTGAATAAAGGTGATATTATATCCTTTGTTACTTTTGTATTAATTGGATTTTTGACATCATTTTTTAGTAAAAATATGATTGTTATATTTGTAATTGCTTTGTCAATTACTCATATTTTGAAATATGGTTCTTCTTCTTATGTTAGTGAAGGGTTTGATGTAAATGATGATGATGATGATGATGATGATGATGATGATGATGATGATGATGATGATGAAATTACTGAAAATTTACAGATGAATGATTCTACTACTGGAAATGTTATTAGTTCGACCGGTAAACCTTCTACTAGTAAATCTTCTAGTACAACCTCTAATTCTAGTAATATTGATAAATCACTTGAAGGAAAAGATAAAATAGAATATTCCGAAATAAAAAAAGAATATAAAGAATTTCAAGACGTCCAAGACACGATTATTAAAAATCTTTCAGATTTAGAACCAGCATTAGAAAAAGCTGAGGGTTTTATTAGAAAATTCGAATCTTACAAAGAAGGTCTTGGTAAAGAAAGTATGAAAAAACAATAACTCAGGGGAACCTTGGTTCGACCTGAAACCCTCTCCTTTGAATAAAACAACTTGTCAAAACTTGATGTTAACCAAATGATTAATATCAAATAACCTTATCTAAGGGAGGGGTTTCAGGGGAACTGTAGGTTCCCTGAGAAGGAGGGGGGGGTTCAGGGGGGAACCTTGGTTCCCCTGATCCTGAGTTACTTCGAAATACACATAGAATGCAACAAACGATTTTGGAAATAGAAAATAGCATATCCTAAAGCAATTGCTACAGTGCTCATCCAATATTCACTACCCTTACGCTTAGTAATACCAAGATAAAGCGCTGAAATGACAAAGAAAATTAGCCAAATATACCCCAAAATAGACAAGAAATAAAACCAAATGCAGTAGTCTCTTGGTAAAGGACCAAATAGATAATCAATAAATCCAGACATTATATGTTATAGAAAGAAAAAATATTATATATATTTGCTAAATTATTTGCATTCAATTTTAGAGAACTTATAAACTTAATCAAAAATATAAAGATTTATTCTAAAAATAATATATAAAATTGTATATAATGGATAATTCTGAAATATGGAGTATAATCAATAAATATTTTGAGGACAATCCTCAATGTTTAGTAAGACACCATATTGAATCCTATAATGATTTTTTCAAAAACGGAATTTTTCAAATTTTCAAGGAGAAAAACCCTTTACGAATACAAACACAATATGATGAAGAAATTGACGATTATCGTTCTCAATGTATTATGTATTTTGGAGGTAAGGAAGGTAACAAAATCTATTTCGGAAAACCAGTTATTTACGATGATAATAATTCACATTATATGTATCCTAACGAAGCCCGTTTACGTAACATGACTTACGGTATGACAATACATTATGATATCGAAGTCGAATTTATTAAAAAATTAAGACCTGGAGAACAACCTTCTGTCCCTGGTCTAGAAGTAATTGAAGGTGGATTCACAGAACCACATAAATTCCAAAATTTTAAACATAAAACATTGGCTGAATTAGAACAAGAAAAAGAAGCAGAAAAAGAACTAAATCGAGAACAAAGGAGTGGATATGAAGAAGACCATGAAATAGAAATGGAAGGTGGTGCCGGTAAAGAACCTCCTAAACGTCGTAAAAAGAAAAAAATAGATACTGAACTTACTGCAGCAGAAACCGCCCTCTTTCGGGAAGCCATAGAAAAATCAATGGTTGCTCCTAACGTGCAGATGGAAACTATTATTCTCGAAAAAATCCTTCTCGGAAAATTCCCAATTATGATACAATCTCATTTTTGCATTCTTAGTGGATTACCCCGTGAAGTAAGACATACAATGGGTGAATGCCGTAATGATATTGGTGGTTATTTTATTATTGACGGAAAAGAAAAAACCGTTATTACCCAAGAAAAATTTGGTTATAATACTATTAATATTCGGGAAATAAAAGACGATGTTTTGTTATATGCTGCGGATATCACATCCGTTTCTGAAAATGTTTCTAAACCTGTCCGTTCTCTTTCTATACGTATTATGGCTCCAACACCTTCATTTACTTATAAAAATATTGTCGTAAAAATACCAAATGTTCGTGCACCTGTACCCCTTTTTATATTATTTCGTGCACTAGGTATTATAAGTGATAAACAAATTATTACTATGTGTTTATTAGATTTGGATAAATATGAATCTTTGATAGATCTTTTTGAACCCTCAGTACATGATGCGGGTGGAATTATGAATCAACGTAATGCATTGAAATTCATTGCTAATTTAACCAAAACAAAAACAACGGAAAATGCATTGGAAATCCTGTCTGATTATTTTTTACCTCATGTTGGAGAACTTAATTTTACACAAAAAGCCTATTTTTTAGGATATATGGTAAAACGTCTTTTAAGTGTTTATTCTGGTATAGAAACACCAACTGATCGTGATAATTTTAAATTTAAACGTTTAGAATTAGTAGGTTCTCTAATAAATGATTTATTTCGCGAATATTATACTATGCAACTCCGACAGATTCATTTATCATTTGAAGAAAAGATAACATATAATAAGGGTATTTATGAAGACAATTTGAAAGGTCTTGTCTATGAAAATTACAAAGAGATTTTTAGAGAACGGATTGTAGAAGCCGGTTTCAAAAAGGCATTCAAAGGTAATTGGGGAGGACAACCTCATACAAAACGCATTGGTGTGGTCCAAGATTTGAATCGACTTTCTCATAATTCTATGTTAAGTCATTTACGTAAAACTAATTTACCTTTGGATTCTAGTGTAAAATTGGTAGGACCTCGTGTTCTCCATAATACACAATGGGGATTCTTTGATCCAATCGATACACCAGATGGTGCAAATATCGGTATTCATAAACATCTTTCTATTTCTGCCTATGTAACACAAGGTTATTCTAGAGAACTTATTATAAAATGGTTACGAGAAAAAGTAGATATGAAATTAATAGAGGATTGTTCTCCAATTATTCTTTCGAAAATGACGAAGATTTTTGTAAATGGATTATGGGCGGGTGTTATTGATATTCCCGTAGAAACCGTAGAAAAAATCCGGCTTTTTCGTCGTAATGGTCTTATTCCAACTTATACGAGTGTAAATTTCGATATAATTCAAAATGCTATTTTTATTTGTACGGATGCAGGAAGAATTTGTCGTCCTATTTTTTATAAAGATACCGAAACAGGAAAGTTCTCTTTTGATAGTCCTAAAATAAAAGAATATATTCAAGAGGGTAATTTCAAATGGAATGATTTGATAACGGGATTTAATAAAAAAACGAAATCTGCTGTTAATCTATCCAATATTTATGAATTACATGAATTATATGAAGGCATTGACTCTGAAACCAATCCTGCAAAATTAAAACGGTTTTTAGAAGAGAAGGCAATTATAGATTATATTGATACAAATGAGTCAGAAGGTTCTATGATTGCATTTCATAATTCTATTGATAGTGTTTCGAATGAAAATGGAGAACATTCTAAAGAAAACAAAAAAGAGGGGGGGAAATATACACATATGGAAATTCATGAATCCCTTATTTTTGGAACCATGGCAAATTTGATTAATTTTCCTGAGAACAATCCAGCAACACGTAATTCGTTTTCTTGCGGGCAAAGTAAACAAGCTTGTTCTCTTTATCATACCAATCATCAAGTACGTATGGATAAAACCGCTGTTGTCCTAGTAAACGGACAAATACCCCTTGTAAAAACACGATATTTAGATCATATTAATAGTGAAGAAAATTCGTACGGGGAAAATACAATCGTCGCTATTATGTGTTATACAGGATATAATGTAGAAGATGCTGTATTAATAAACGAGGGTTCTCTAAAAAGGGGGCTTTTTCGTACTACTTATTATACTACTTATGAATCTCATGAAGAAAAAAGTAAAACAGGAATGTCTACGATTGATAAAGTATTTACGAATATTGAGAACGAAGCCAATGTTGTAGGAACAAAACCTGGATACGATTATAGTAAATTAGACAAATATGGTCTTATTCGTGAAAATACACCAGTTGATGATAAGACAGTTTTGATTGGACTCACATCTATGGGATCTGAGAACAAAACAATAAGATCGGATGAATCCAAAGTACCTAAAAAAGGACAACTCGGTATTGTAGATAAATCTTTCATTACAGATGGAGAAGAAGGATTCCGTATTGCAAAAATACGTATTCGTGAAGAGAGAATTCCTACATTGGGTGATAAAATGGCTTCGAGAGCGGGTCAGAAAGGCACGGTAGGTCTCGTGATTCCGGAGCAAGATATGCCTTTTGGAAAAGATGGGATACGTCCAGATATTATTATTAATCCTCATGCGATTCCTACCAGAATGACAATCGGACAATTGGTAGAAACAATTACTGGTAAAGCATGTGTATGTTATGGCGGTTTTGGTGATTGCACTGCTTTCAATAATGAAGGTTCTAAAATCAAAATATTTGGAGAAATGCTAGCAGATGCCGGTTATCATTCTAGTGGAAATGAAGTATTATATAATGGTATGACTGGAGAACAAATAGAAACCGAAATCTTCATGGGTCCGACCTTTTATATGCGTTTGAAACATATGGTAAAAGATAAAATTAATTATCGTGCTTCGGGACCGAGAACCGCACTTACTAGACAACCCGTTTCTGGACGTGCAAATGATGGTGGATTACGTATTGGTGAAATGGAACGTGATTCCGTTATATCTCATGGTATATCCGAATTTTTGCGTGAATCTATGATGGAACGTGGAGACAAATATCAAATGGCTATATGTAATAATACCGGTACAATTGCTATTTATAATCAATCTAAAAATATATTTATGAGTCCATTAGCAGATGGTCCTATAAAATTTGTAGGTTCTCTAGATAATAAAGATACTCGTATAGAAAACGTTACGAAGTTTGGAAGAAATTTCAGTATTGTCAATATCCCTTATAGTATGAAATTGCTTATGCAAGAATTACAAACTATGAACGTACAAATGCGAATTATTACAGAAGATAATATACAGCAATTAGAGAACCTTTCTTATTCTAAAAATATAGAAAAATTGGTATCTGTTGATAAATTAGATGCCAAATCTATTATAAATGCCATCAATAATAATTTGACTATTTCAACAAAGAATCAAATGAATCAAATTCCAAATCCAACTCTAAATCAAAATGACGAATTTAAAATTTTACCCGGATCACCAGAATATACTGCTGAATCACCAGAATACGCTGCTGCATCACCAGAAATACCGCCAGAATTACCAGTTAATTGGACTCGTCAATATAATCAACAATATAATAGATATTATTATTTCAATGAAATCACAAGAGAAAGTCAATGGGATATTCCAGTAGATAATATTGTATTACCTGAAAATTGGGTTCGTAAATTCAATGATAAATACAAAACATATTATTATTTCAATGTAGTTACAGGAGAAAGTCAATGGGAAATCCCTACAAAAGAATCGTCTCCAGAACAGGTTCCTACTTCCCCAGAAAATTCACCACCACCAACACCCGTTCAAACTATACCTGCTTCACCCCCTTCATCTCCACCTCCATCTAGTGAAACCGAACAATATCAAAATCCATTAAATATATTGACAGAAAAAGCACAAGAATACACTGTAAATGATAACGTACATTATAATGGGGATAGTGTTCCAACACGTATATGGAATGTAAAATCGATTGGAGATCGTACAATTACAATTGAAACCGATAATATGGAAAATTTAGAAATGGGTGAAAACATTAAAGTAGTAACAGCCAATGATATTTATCCTATTGGAAATTATTTACCTCAACCTCAAATGCCTAATTTACAAACTGGAGGATTCAATAATGGTTTAGTTATGAATCCATATATGCAAGGGGGGTATGAAACACCTAATATTAATTTTGCACCGAATATAAAAATTGTGACTGGTGGTAGCGATTTTTCTACTGGAGGAGAATCTGATAATGTAGCCAATGCTAATATTGAATCAACGCATCAACAACCAGAACAAAATTTACAAAATGGACCAATCGTACAAAAAGGGGGGTCTGATGCAGAAAAACCAGCATCAGGAATGCTGAATTTTGGCAATTTCCTAATCAAGAAATTAGGAATGTAATAAAATTAAAAAAAATTGAATTAAAAAAATCGGCATTATTATAATATAAAAATAATTATATTATAATGTCATCATCTAAAAGTAATCGTATTTTAAGTATTTACAAATCTAGAAAGAATATTTTGAGTATTTTAGAAGAAAATTTATTTTATAATGTGAAAGATTATGAAAGTTTTACAATTAATGAAATAGATGCAATGTATACGAATTTACAATTGGATATGTTAATTACGAACAATAACAATAATAAAATATATATTAAATATTATTTGACTTCTAAACAAATACGTCCTCAGAATTTAGATGATATTATAGAAGATTTATTTTCGATTGAAAATGTATTGACAAAAGAAGATACTTTAGTTATTATTATTGATGAAGAACCAAATGATACAATTATTAATAAAGTAAAATATTTATACGATCATGATGGAATTTTCGTTGTTATTCATAGTATTCGTAGATTGCAATACAATATTTTGAAACATAAATTAGTCCCAGAATGTACTATTTTGAATGATAAAGAAAAAGAGGTTTTGATGAAAAAATACAATGTTAAAGATCCAATGCAATTTCCCGAAATTTCTAGATTTGATCCACATGCATTATTATTATGTTTAAGACCGGGGAATATTTGTAAATTTGATCGTACTAGTGCAACGGCATTGAATTATGAATATTATAGAGTATGTATGTAGGGAACCTACGGTTCCCCTACGACCCCTCCCTTAAATAGAGCAACTTGATATTAACTCAGGTGAACCAAGGTTCCCCCTGAAACCCCTTCCTTTAAAAATGGTATTTACATTGTATTTGATATTAATCGTTAGGATAACATCAAGCTGTTTATCAATTTGCTTATCAAGTTTTTTTCTTTAAGGGAGGGGTTTCAGGGGAACCGTAGGTTCCCTGAGAGGGAGGGGGGATAGGGGGGAACCGTAGGTTCCCCCCAAAAGATTATATATTTCAAAAGTATATATTATTTTGTAATTAAAAAATGTCAAATGTTTATTTAGCTTACAGTCCTAATGATTTTTTTTATGTAGATGTTAGTAATATAAGTATTGAAGGTGTCGAAGTAAATCAATTGAAACCATCTGATGAAGAATGCACTAGCTTTTTAACAACACAGAGTTCATGGACTAATATGTTTAAAAAAGGTAATTTAACCATTTTGAATAAAAATGGTAACCCTGATATCAGTGGTTCATCTATTTTAAGTTGGGAGATTTCATGTAATTATTTTTTTGGAGATAATAGTTTGAACTGTATAAAATATCAATTATGTAAAAATAAAACACATGCAAATACAATAAATACTTTAGATAAAAAACATACTTCGGATTTTGCAAAGGATTTAGATAGTAATGATAATTTTAAAAAAATATTTTTGAATACTATAAATTTAACTATAGGTGTTTTATTTTTACTTATTATTATAACCAAAGTATTTACTAAAAAATAAAAAAAGTTATTATATTATTATGAGTGAAAATAATTCAACTTCTAAAAGTTATTTAGGATTTAGTCAAAATAACTTTTATTATGTAAACGCACAAGATAGAGGATCACAATACGCACCAGATCTTTCTTGTTCAGACGTATTCAATAATACTGGAGTTTTTCATAATTTATCTTGCAATCATAATGAATTCCAAGATAATAGTTTCAACTGTTTAAAAAAAGCAATGTGTGAAAATAAAAAATTAGCAGAGTCCTTGAATATAGAGTATAATAATAGAGGAAGTGATGTAAAATATTCAGATAATAAAACATCTTATAATATCTATTTAATAAAAATAGCAAATTTACTTATAGGTATCTCAGCTATTTTATATTTCATGTATACAGACAATAATTCGATATCCAAAATAATATAAATTAAAATATTATAGAATATAATGGGTTCAAATCAATCAACAAATAATGCACCACCAGAAACACCAAAATGTGATAATAATGGAATACCTACTGTAAGTGAATGTAAAGCTGATTGCAAAAATATGATAAATGGTAAGGCTTCTGGAACACAAAACATAACGACAACAACAACTAACAATACTGGTTGTTTATTTGAACCGACTACTACTACTGTTCCTTGCAGTAAAGAATGTCCCTGCATTTATAGTAATACACTTATTCCAAAAGATATGAATTATTGTTCTAGAAGTTCAGGTCATCCAACCAACGGTGGATACGGATATAGTCCTGGTGTATTTTTGTTAAAAAATAATAATGATACAACAAGATGTCCTCAACGTAAAACTATTGATGGTAGTTTTAATAGTCCTGAAATTATGGGAAATTTAGCTTGTATAGCTAGTAACAATTTTGTTATGAAAAATAATTCATATGTTATTTATGATCCAAGTAATGTTGTAATTGATACTGTTAAAAAAAATACAGATACTTTCAAAAATATAGAACCATTTGATAGTAAACCATTTGATAATAGTAAATTAATAGCTATAGAAGATGACAACAATAAATTTATAGAAAAATTAAATCTTTTTAATAAATTATACTATCAATATGTTTCAAAATGTGACGGTAAAGTAGGTGATTCTTATTCACAATTTTGTGTTATTAAAGATGACAATGATAATCGTGATTTTAATATAGAACGTAAAAATCCTTCTTGTATTGCTGATTGTCCTACTGTAAAGACTAAATTAAATTCTTGGTTCGATGGTTATGATAGAAGTAATATTGACAAACATATTAACAATTTAAGTTCTACATCAAAATATAGAGATGACAATAATAAAATTGAAACCAAAAATCGTGAAAATAATATGTTGAGAAATGATTTAGATAAAAAATTACGGGAATTATACAATGATCCTGGTTCTATCAGTTTAAATCATTTAAATGATTATGATTCAACCATTTATAGTGGATTACTTATTACCGTTATCGCATCTTCTTTAATCTTTTATGCATTTACCAAATTATAATTTTTTTATATAGAATATATATCTATATAAAAATGTCAACTTGTTCTAGTGGAACATCAGGTTGTCCTCAACTTACTAAATTTTTACCATTTTCAAATAATACTGTGTTTACAGATAATAGTATAAATATTGTTTCTCCTATAAATAATGTAGTAAATAGTGTCGGATCCTATATTATTACATCTTCTTCATATTTCGATAATACAACACAAGCTTTTAATGCATTTAATAATGATAATACATTTTGGAAATCAAATACTTCAGAAAATTATTTTTATTATCCGAACGTAAATGTTAAAGACCAAAGTAAATACAAATATACTACTACTCCTTATTCTGTTTCTAATAATATTGATACTTCTATAAAATCTATATCAAATTATCAAGGTGGCTCTTATCCGAGTCAATTTCAACAGTATTATTTTCAAACTTTAATTCATAGTAAAACTACTCAAATTAAACCAATAGACGGAGAATGGTTACAAATACAATTACCTAATCCAATAATATTAGCTAGCTATAGTATTTCTACACCATTGGATGATAATTTACATTATTTTCCAGCAAAATTTACTGTTGTTGGATCAAATGATGGATCGAATTGGACTATTGTAGATTCTTCTGATAACACTACTGTTTCTATATCAGATGTACCTAGAATCACTCCTACAAATACTAGTATAACTTTTTCTATCAAAAATAATAGTAATAAATACTCTTATTATCGTTTGATTTTAGAAGCTATGCAAAATAATGTCAGTTGTGTAAGAATTACCCAATGGAGTCTTATTGGAACAATACCAGTGGAATCATTTGTAGGATCTATAAATAACCAATATTCTTATCAAAATATTTATCCTTCATTAAATACATTTTCAAATTTTGCTATTTCGGAATCTATGATTTCACTAGAAAAATCAAAAGATTCAATTAATAATCATTATTACGATGATAAGGATTATAATAAAATCTATGCAGGGATATTGTTTTCAATATTAGGAGGGGCTTTAGTATACATATTTTTGAAATCTAAAAAATAATTATCCCTTATTATTATATATTTTATTTTATATATTTGTATTAATTATGGTAAACCCTTTACTTATAGTTCCACTTGATGATGGTAGTAAACCCTTGAATTTTGAACTTTTTAAAGCTAAACCGACCGATTATAAAAATCCTAATCCTAATCCCGATCCTGATAATCCTGTTGATTTTTTTATTCCTTATGAAATATTTTCTTATGAAGACAGAACATTACGTTTGTATAATCATATAGGTGAATATACTATAAGTTGTTCTACATATGAATATTCTGCCGATCCAAAAAAAAATTTCAAACCAGAACATGCATTTAATAAAAGTGACAAAGGATGGAGATCAAATAATAATTTGACTGGTAATTCAAATACAATTACTACAGTAACAAAAAATTCTGCAAACAATACTTATTCGAGTCCTAGTCCAGTTTTAAATTCGACAAATTATTATAATCCTCATTTTGGACCATCTTTTTTTAATGTAACTAGTGCTAGTACCAATGTTACAAATACAAACGTAATAGGTAATATTTCAAATAATACTATTACTGGAGAATGGTTACAGATTCAATTACCACAACCCATATATCTTTTTAAATATATTATCAATGTCCCATCACCTAAATTAACTAAAAATGACGATTTGAAAGATTTTTTGAATACTTTCAAGGATTCTAATAATAATAGTATAAATATCCCAGATCAACCACATTATTCGTCTTATTATAGTCAAGATCAAAAAACCGGACATTATGTTTCTTATATTCCCAAAATTTTCACAATTGTAGGTTCAAATGATGGTATCAAATGGTATTATATAGATCAACAAAATTTTGTTACACCACCTGATTTAAGCTATTCTTATTTAAAATTAAATCCTAATTTAAAAAAATCGTATAATATAGAAACATACGGTTCAACATCTAAAATTATATGTAATGTAAATTCTGTAGAACACTATACTTATTTTCGATTGATTGTAAATGAAATGTTTCCTGGTAATAAACAAGTCATAATTAACGAATGGGATATTTATGCTTTTGTTGATATTATTACTTCAAATGCGGACTCTTTAAAAGATATTTCTCACAATAATTTTAAATTGAATGGTAATGGTATTGTTGAATCATTTACTTTTAAAACAAATTCTCTAGAATATTTAACAGGGATGCAATCGAATTGGGATTATTTAACAAATAATATTGATACTGGTTTAATGAATTTATATAAAGAACAAATGTCAAATATAAATGATGGTAGAGATTCTAAAAAATTGCCTCATTTAGAAGGATTTAGTTTATCAAAATTAGAAAATTTTGATTCTCATGGATTTATATCATATAATGATAATGTAAGTTCACAACAAATTATAAATAATCAAATAATTCCACTCAATCAAATTCATGTTGACTTAATAAATTCACAAAACAATGTCAATAAAAATTATTACGATCTTAGTCAAAATATTTATGATTTTAGTAATAATTACTATAATTTATTGAAAGACCCCGATGATAAATATGATTTAAGCCGTAATAATTTTAATAAACCACCTACAAAAATAGACGGATGGATCAATGATAATAAAGAGATGGTTTTACAGCAAAACTCTATATATATATTATCTACAATCACTATTGCAACATTAGTTATTGCTTTGATTATAGCTTCAAGATAAATCAGTCAGGGAACCTACGGTTCCCCTGAAACCCCTCCCTTAAATATAACAACTTGATGTTAACCAAATGATTAATATCAAATACCAATTCAAATAACCATATTAAAGGAGGGGGTTTCAGGGGGAACCTTGGTTCCCCTGAGTAGGTTCCCTGACCTGAGTTTAAAATATCATTATAAAATATAATATGGCTAATCAATATTTTTATGATTTATCAGGTATGATAAATGTAGAAAAAGCGTTATTAGATTCAATTAAAAATCAAGATAATTCAACAATAATTAAAAATATCAATGATGTTTTTGATAAATATTATACAACTGATAAAACAGTAAATGATACACTTACACATCAACAAAATATGTTAAATATAGTTGGAACAGAAAATGATCGATTAAAAGTAAAAAAAGATGAAATAGATACAGCATATACAGGAAAACAACGCGCAGTAGAATTGAACGATTCTTATCGTTTAAGATATAAACAAATATTGAAAATCATTTTAGTAATAATAATTACTATTGTTCTGTTTATTGCCATTATTTTTGCTAGTAGAGCTTTTCCTTTTGTACCTTCTTTTATATTCGAAATCCTTTCTATAATTGTTGTTTCAATAGGAATAATAGTAGTTTATTCTATGACTATTAATTTGTTATCAAGAAGTAAAGTTGATTATAATGAATTGAATTTACCACCACCAGGTGTTTCAGGAAACGCAATAGCTACTAGTTTGAAAAAAAAATATAATGAAGATGTAGATGAACTTTTACGTAGTCTTGATATGAATATATGTTATGGTAGTTCATGTTGTGATTTGGGAACTTATTGGGACAGTGGTAATGGTGTATGTGCTGGCAATACATATTCTAATTTTACAACTATAAATTTATCTCAATTACAAGGAGAATTTGAATTTAATAAATCAGTTATGCCAAATAGTCCGAATGAATTTAGTGATTATACATTTGTTAGATAAACATCTCTTCAAGTATAAATAATAAAATATAATCAAATAAATATATTTTATTATATTAAAGCATTAAAGAATGGGACCTAGTTCAAGTTGTTCTTATACAAATCAAGGTCAAACAATAGGTGATATAAAAAATGAAATAAATAATAATATGGTCCAATATAATGATAACAGGTATTCTGTATATTATGATATTAACAATAACTATTTTCCTAATTTATCCAAACTTTATGGTGATAACAATGATAGTAATATTATTAACAAATATCCTACCATTACTGATGGAAATAAAGTAACGTTAACTTTATACAATGGTTCTAATAGTTATAAAGTTGAAGAATTACGTTTTAAATCAAGTAATCCTGGAATTATAGAGAAAATTCATGATTTAAATACAAATTATGAAGGTCAAATTAAAGAATTAAATAAAACCATAAATAATTTATTAACAAAAATAAATGATAAATACGGTAGTATTAATCCTCTTATAGCTAGTCATGATTCAAAAATTAAAGATATCAATACAATTAAGGGTAACATCATAAATCAAAGTTATTCTGTTTCATTTTTTGAAAATTTATTAATTGAATCATATAAACATTTATATGACGCAATTAATACAGAAAATAAAGTACTTTTGAATAATAAAAGTATTAAATTTGACATGTATTCTACTGATAATAGCAGATATTTATATGAAATAGATAAAGTTAAATTTTATGAAAATATAAATACATTTTTATTTTATTTTTATTATCTACTTATCATTATTTTTCTTATTGTAGTTTTAAAATATAATTACAGTAGTATGTTAGTAAAACTAACATTTTTTCGTATTTTTGCTGTTTTATTAATTTTATACCCCCTTTTTATTTTAAGAATTCAAGATTATATTTATAAATTATTTGGATATTTGTATTCTTTTCATATTTTTGATATAAATATTAAGAATCAACCATTAGATATAAATATAAAACCGAAATAAAAATAATTTGTATAGATATTCACTGTGATAATTCTGTATATGTATAAATAGAACTCGAAAACATCGATGATACATAAAGCCAAATATTATAGATAAATGTCTCAGTAAAAAATAATAATGGTGGAAATATAATACTTAAAATTACTATTGCTATTTTTTTGTAATAAACCCATTCTTTTTGTATAAAAGTCAAAAAAATAATAAAAACAAAAATCAAAATATAATAAAACAAAAAAACTTTCAAATAAACAGAATAAATAAACGATGTTTTTTCTGAGATAAATCCCGAATTTTTTTCATCTAAATAAATTTCATTATTTACTTCATCAATTGTATCTTGAACTCTATCATTTTGTAATATAACCGCTTTATATAATTCTTCATAATTATTGGTGGAAATGGATTTTGGTTTATCTATTCTTGTTTGTAAATAATTACTATAATCTTTATTTAAATTTAAATTACTAGCAAGTATATTTGAATTATCACTTAAAATATTATTATTTTCTGTTGCATCCATCAAAACATTATTAAGAATACTTATTTGATGATTAAGATCCGCTATTACATTATTATAATATTCTGTTAAAGGTTTTATTTGATTTTCATAGTTATATATCTTTTTTGATACGTAATTTTTAATTAAATTTACAAAAAAAGAATTATTATAATTATTTACAAATTTTTGAGATTCTGGAACAAATACATTTCGTACATCATGTAATAAATCTTCTAAATAATATACTTGATCTGAATCTAAACTTGCATGAAATTCCCCTGGACCACAATTATGACCTGCATTATTAGTACTACTATTTACTTGATCTGCTATTAAACTCCATATTTCATTATTATATACATCTAATGCACCAGAAATAATTTTATGTGAAAATTCTAAAATTTTTTGAGATTCTATATTTATATTACCACTACTGTCCTGCAAACTAAACGTTGATTCATTTGGAAGAGAGTCAGGACAATATTCTCCTTTTTTATATTTATCACGATAATTCTTTATTTTTGTTATATCATTATTCAAAAAATCGAAAAAATCTATATAACGAAATAAAGAATAAATAGATCTATAACCATTATTGTTTATTGTTGTAAAACTTACATTTAAATTACTTAATCTGTTATAATGTTTATTATGTAAATAATCTAATCCAACCATTATTTAATTAATATTGATATATTAAATAATCTTAAACCATTTTGATTTGTAAATGGTTGGATATCGGTGATAATATTCTTTCATTACAATTCTTCTTCAATAATTTCATCGTCTATTTCGAAATTATCATCTCCGTCTTCAAAATTTTCATAGCGAATTTTAACACCAATCCAACATTGAGATTTTTGACGACCAAATTCTTTATCCATAAATTCGTGTAAATCTTTTGGACCAGGACAACGCCCTCCATAGTTTGCACTATGCCACATTGAAAATTCGCTATTAAGTTCCATTTTCTTGATTTTTCCATTTGCATCTTTGATAACACGATCATTGATGAATTCGGAAATATAATCCTGACTTTGACGATATTCGCTACTTTTCTCTAAAACAATAGCGCAATCTTTTACCATACCATTTGTCCTGAATGCTCTTTCTACTAACATTGCTGCAAATACTTCTTTCCAAGAATCGAATTTTTCGTCAATATATTCGTCTAATTGATATTGATAAGGTTTATCTTTATCATTATTTACCGGATTTTTTGTAAAAAGAGAAAGGAAAGGAACCGTGCGGATTCTTCTCCATGTTCCGTGGTCGTTACTTTTGATTTCCATAAGATTATTACATGTAACTACCAATTTGAATTGCGGAACAAATGAAATCGTCTGTGTCATGTAAGGAGCACGACCTTGTAATCTGTCTTTTCCACTTGTCAATGCTTTCATAATACCTTCATTGATCTTATCACCTTTTGATGGTTCCTGCATTACCGCATATCGGATCCCTTTTAATTCTACGATTTCCGGGGTTAATCCACCGACTTTTCCGCGTTTTTCTGTTACTAGAGTAAGAGGAACATCGCCTTTATAATCTCCCAATACCATTTCCATTAAATTCACCAAAACCGATTTACCATTTTGTCCGATACCTATATACATATTAAATGTTTGATTAGTAGACGTACCGATCAATGTAGATGCTAAATGATCCCACATATACTCACATAATTCTTTTACTGGAAATAATTTATCCATAAAATCATTGATTTCGTCGATAATCACTTGATGCTTTTTGGAGTCAAGAGGAATATAATCAATATTCGTACACATGGAAATATTATCTTCCGGATGTCCTTTCCTGAATATTTTTGCTTTGAAATCGACCACACCATTTTTGAAACAGAGTAAATATTGATTTGTATCTAATTTATTCAAAAATTCGTAATCGTAAAATAATTCCTTTGCCTCTTTCATAATTCTATCTTTTCCATTACAATCTGATAATCTCTTATTTATTTCAGATATAATTCGGGATTGTTTTTTGAATAACTCTCCATCATCTTTTTCTTTTGGTTCTCCCAAACCTGACAATTTATTACGTGATCTATCATTGTATAAATCTCTTAATTCACCGGATATCGCTTTTCTAAGTGTTGTTCCAGAATCTACTTTTCTCCATCGATTATTTACAAATTCATACCATTCCCCTGCTTTGATTCCAGGACATACATATCTATCTTTGTATAATGCATGTAAAACTCTAGCTATGTCGGTATCACCAGATGCGGTCTGATCCATTGATATGGTTTTTTCAATAAAATATTCTACTGTTTTACTTCGAATATCTTCAAAAGCTTGAGGCGCATCTGCTTTTACCCAATTCATCAAAGATCTTTTTGATAATCCGTCGTGTTTTCTTATGTCGAAATTTTTCCAACGCTCACAAAGATCCGGTATACCACTCGGATAATGAAAATTTGTTTGTTGGGAACTAAAAGCCAACCATGTCAATAATAAACGATTGTCTGTATTTTTCAAAACCCATCCTACACGAATCCATTTATTATTACTTCCTTCTTCATAATAACTTGGTGGTAATGCCATAGTATAATCATGGGTTTCTCTCAAATTATAATCTGATATTTGAATACTATCTAAGAATTGATTTAAATATTTTTCTAATTCTTCTTTGTTACGAATACGTAAAATATTCGAGATATTTAAATACTCGTCACTACAAATGTCTAGTTGAGTATTTCTGAAAATTGCTGTCATTCCATTAGAAATATTTGGATTTCTGTTATCTCCTAGACGATTTTCTATTTTGTATTTTTCGTGTTCTCCGATAAATTGATTTTTCATAAAAAGTTGTACGTGATTTTTATACCTAACCGAGAGTTTGTAAATATTTTTTACAACGTCAAAACTGGATAATGACATCTCGGGGTAAAGAAATTCTTGATCTTCATCATTCCATTTCGCTTGAAATATCCGTGTCAATTGATAACGATCATTTCCAGGTTTTCTTGAACCATATAATTGCCACGGAGTTTTACCGTTACAAATACCTTTGTCAAAAACATCCTCCCAACTGTTTGTCAATGGTAAATCTTTCCATAATTCGGCGGCTTTTTCCATTATTTTTTCTCTTAACATAAGTTGGGTTACATTATCGGATTGGACTCCAATTATCATGTGAATTCCATCTTTTGTTAATTTTTTATTTTTCGTTTTATCATCAATACGATTTACCGTAGGTTTTTCGAAAACATAAATTGGAATTTCGACTCCTTCTTCTAGCTGATAAATATTTTTTAATTCTTCTAAATACTCTCCAATCAATTCTGTAACTTCATCGCGATTATGTTGTTTTTCGTCGATTTCGTAATCGTATCGGAAATCCAAATCTATTAATATAGGACCATTTTTATCCAATTGCATTTCTGTCAAATATTCCTTTTTCTTCTTTACAATGGCCTCTTCTGCATAGAAGGATAGAAATATTTCATATTCACTATCTGGAATATGATAAGAACCTCCATAAATATTTAATTTTGGATCTCCTATTCTAGTGTTTGTTACCGGTTTTGGATTGGTTGTAGTTGGATCCTTTTTATGAGTATGTTTTATTAGAAAATCAGATAAATCCCTGTATTTTATTCCTGTGTTCTTTAATATAATAGGTGATTCTGCAGTGGAGTTTATTACTTCCATTGCTCTCTGGATATATAGTTGATATACTTTTATTTTGTTTTTTTTGAAATCAATTTTTTATTGTGGAGAACTTTTATACATACTTTTACGGGGATTTTTTATACATACTTTTACGGGGATTTTTTAATACATACTTTTACGGGGATTTTTTAATACATACTTTTACGGGGATTTTTTAATACATACTTTTACGGGGATTTTTTAATACATACTTTTACGGGGAACTTACTATTATTTTTTAATGAAAAATATAAAAATAATATTTTTTATATTTATATAATAATGTCTAATGAAAATTATATTTATTTATTGAAACCAATGTTATCTATTACAAAAAATGAAAATGTATACAAAATTGGAAAAACTCATAGAAATAATTTGAAAAGGTTCTCCGAGTATCCTATTGGGAGTAAATTAATATTTCAATTAGCTTGTTTGAATTGTGATACTATGGAAAAGAAATTATTAGACGTTTATAAAAGTATTTTTATTTTTAGGAAAGATTATGGTATAGAATATTTTGAAGGTGATAGTAAAGAAATGATAAAAATAATATTTGAAGAAATAACTAATGAAAAGATTGATGAAAGGACCGATGAAAGGACCGATGAAAGGATCGATGAAAGGATCGATGAAAGGACCGATGAAAGGACCGATGAAAGGATCGATGAAAGGATCGATGAAAGGATCGATGAAAGGATCGATGAAAGGATCGATGAAAGGATCGATGAAAGAATCGATGAAAAGATAGATGAAAGGATCGATGAAAACGTTCAACAAAGTTCAACTAAATTTGAATGCATACATTGTTCGTATAATACTATTAGAAAAAGCCAATATGAACGTCATTGTTCTACTAATAAACATATAAATGTTACAAAAAGTTCTAACCTATTATGTTGTAATAATTGTAATAAAAAATATAATTCAAGAATGGGGTTATGGAGGCACAAAAATAATTGTAAAACTATTGAAACACCACCAGTTAGTAATATAGAAAATTTTAAAAATTCTATTTCAGATTCATTATCAGTATTTGAAATTATAAAACAAAATAATGAATTCAAAGAATTATTAGTTCAACAGAGTAAATATATTCATGAACAATACAAAGAACAGTTTGAAAAAATTCAACAACAACATAAAGAACAAATAGTTCAAATTCAAGAACAAAATAAAGAACAATACAAGTTGATAAATAAATTTATTGAAAGAAATTAATATTAATAGTAAACAATATTAAATTTATACATAATTTTACGGGGATTTTTATACATACTTTTACGGGGATGTTTATACATACTTTTACGGGGAACTTACTATGATTTTTTAATGAAAAAATCTCAAAAAGTCAAAATCGTAGGGTCCCCCCTGCTATTTTGACTTTTTTACTACTTTGTATAATAAAATGGAAGATTTTTTGGAAAAAGGACAATTATTAATTGTCCTTTTTTGGTTTTTTGAAAAAGAAATTTACAAGGACCTTTTAAAAAGTGGTTTTAAAGCATAATGCAGTAAATCCCGAAAAAATGTCCGGAGAAGTGTTAGCATAAACTTTTTAAGTAATTTTACTGAAATATTTAAAATATGATTTATAGGTTGTCTTATTTTTAACAACGTTAAACAACAACAGACAACATTTATATCTTAATATATGTATTAATAAAAATATTATCAAAAAAATATATTTTGTAACTTGATTATGTATTGATTAATAATTATAAAATATATTATTTAAAACCATAAAATAAATGACAACATAAAAGTCTGAAAATGATATTTGTATAATTTCTATAATAAAGTTCAAACTTTTTTGGTTTTCTGAAAAATAAATTTACAAAGTGGGGTACAAAAAGTTGGTTGAAAGCATGATGCAGAAAATTCCAAAAAATGTCAGGAAAAGTATTAACATAACTTTTTTAGATAATTTTACGAAGAATATTATTTAAGCGTTTTTTAATTGAATATTTTTCAATCATTATTCAATCAAAAAAATACATTTTACACCAAAAAAATATTCATTATGATATTGACGAATAAAATATATTTTTTAGTAATATTTATAAAGCATAAATAAATTATTGAATAATATTTCAATAATATTCAATCAAAATGGCGTTTTTTACCTTTTTATGAAATTGTAGGGTCCCCCCTGCTATTTCATAAAAATGAAAGATTTGTATAATAAAGTCCGAACTTTTTTGGAAAAAGGACAAAAAATAATTGTCCTTTTTTGATTTTCTGAAAAAGAAATTTACAAAGGTCTTTAAAAAGTGTATTGAAAGCATAATACAGTAAATCCCAAAAAAATGTAAGGAAAGGTATTAGCATAAATTTTTAAATAATTTTACGGAGAATATTTTTAACGATTTTCATGTTGTCTTACTTTAGACAATATTTAACAACAAAAAATCATTATTGATATTGTTTATTTATTTTATCTATATTATGATAATAAATAAAATAAACATATTTAATTAATAACTAGAAGATAAAATAAAGCAGTAAATAACAACAAAACACAACAAAAAAATCTTATATGTTTATTAAATAATAAATTTAAAGATTTTTTGTTAGCATACTATATATGATAAAAGACGATAAATTTGATTCAAAAATTAATAAAGAATATAATTGCATTGATTGTAAATACAAAACAATGCTTAATTATGACTTCAAAAAGCATTTATTGACTGCAAAACATAAGAGATTTATAGAAAATAATGAAAAAAATATAAAACAATTTATATGCAATTGTGGTAAAGAATATAAAGATAGACATAGTTTATCAAGACATAAAAAGAGTTGTAATTATAAAGAAAAAAATATACCAGAATCACTATGTAATGTATCTTCTTTTTTTGAAATAATAAAACAAAATAATGAATTCAAAGATTTACTTATTCAACAAAATAAACAAATACAAGAACAATTTTTACTTATAAATAAATTTATTGAAAAGGAACCTACGAATGTAATCAATAATACAAACAATAATAGTACTACAAATCAAAGCTTTAATTTAAATGTCTTTTTGAATGAAACATGTAAAGACGCTATGAATGTGAAAGAATTCCTCGATAATCTGAATCCAACTTTGGACGATCTAGAAAACGTAGGTGAAAAAGGATTCGTAAAGGGTATTTCGGAAATTATCCTGAAAAGCTTGAGAGGAATGGAAGTCAATAAAAGACCCATTCATTGTACCGATATAAAGAGGGAGATCGTGTATCTGAAAGAAGACGATAAATGGAACAAAGATGATACTAATAATTCCAAAATGAAGGAACTAATAAGGAAAGTAGAGAACAAGAATTTTTGTAATATTTGCGAATGGCAGAATAATCATCCTGATACAAGAATTCTAGACTCTCCGGATTACATGAAACAGAATATATTGATAGACAAATCATGCGAAGCAGTAAATAATGAAGACCGTGTCCGAGGAAAAGTCTTGAAAGAATTATTAAAAGAGATCCATGTAAATGGTAAATAAATAATGAAAAAACAACAGTTTTCATTATTAAAAAAGATAAAAAAAGATAAAGAAAAATTGAATAAAAAATATAGAATAATTATAATATAATATAATATAATGAAATTCTGTATTAAATGCGATAATATGTATTACATCGGAGTAAATGTAGACGATCCAAATAAATTAACCTATTATTGCCGTAATTGTAGATACAAGGACGAAACAATTACAGAAGAAGGAGTTTGTGTTTTGAATACTCAATTTAAAAAAGGAGAACAAAAATTCAATCATGTAATTAATCAATATACAAAATTAGATCCAACATTACCACGTATTTATAACCTAAAATGTCCGAACCCAGAATGTAAAAATACGAAGGAAGATAAAACAACCGAAGTTATTTATGTTCGATATGATGATAGCAATCTAAAATATCTGTATATTTGTACGGAATGTGATACAACATGGAAAACAAATGAAAATTGAAGAATATTATTTACAATCTTTACAAAAATAAACTCAGGGGAACCAAGGTTCCCCCTGAAACTCAGGGAACCTACGGTTCCCCTGAAACCCCTCCCTTAAATAGAGGAACTTGATATAAATCTAATGATTAATATCAAATACAACATAAATACCATTATTTAAGGGAGGGGTTTCAGGGGAACCGTAGGTTCCCTGAGTTTCAGGGGGAACCTTGGTTCCCCTGAGTTTATATTTTTTCTTCGAAAAATTGATTTTTTATTCGTAAAACAATGTAAAGTAATCTAGATATAATATAATACATAATCAGAAATGTCAGGAATTCAGGAAAATATCAAAATCACACAAGATGAAGCAGAACTCAAATTAGATGACATAGATTCAGATATGGATTCAGTAATTGATACAGACAGTGATGTGGATAAAGATGACGCGAGTGAAACCGACGATGAAGAATTGATAGAAGAAACAGGAATTACCCAAAAACAACCATTCTTTATTCAACCCGAAGATAATGACGATGAAGAAGATGATGAAGATCAAGATGAAAATTATCTACAAAAATTCGACGAATCTATTAAAAAAAAAATCATCGCGGATTTTCATCCAGAACTCCATCAACATAATTATGATGAGATCGAAACATTATCACGTGTAGTTCGAGATAATAATGGAAATATTATTGATCCATTACATAAAACATTACCTTTTATTACAAAATATGAAAAAACACGAATTTTAGGAGAACGTGCATCTCAATTAAATTCGGGTGCAAAAGCATTAGTCGAAGTAGATGATGATATTATTGATGGTTATATTATTGCATTGAAAGAGTTCGATGAAAAAAAAATTCCCTTTATTATAAAACGTCCTTTACCGAATGGTGCTGTAGAATATTGGAAATTCGAAGATTTAGAAGTCATTTAGTGAGGGAACCATGTTCCGTTCCCGATCCCCCCCTGAACTCCCTCCCTTATCATAAATAGATGTATCAGTTGATAATGATTCATTACCTATAGCTTTACCAATTTGTAATAATGTAGATCATCAATATACTCAAGATGTATATGTTAATTGTAGTAATAATTGTTAATTTACTACAGTCAAATTGGTTTAAGTTTTCCAGTTTTTACCACAATCCAAACAAGTTACAAAAATAGTAGCAGGTTCATCCGCGGAACGTGTTTGTAGTTCATAATAAGTACATTTTTTACTTTTGCATTTTTTACAAGTAAACATATCTGTAGAAGCTTGTAAATTATTCGAATATTTATTAGCATCTCGTTTTATTTTTTCATCGATCAATGATTTCCAATTTTTTGGATTCATTTCTTGATGGCTCATAAATGCAAGATTCTGAGGAGTTAATTCACCATTTTTTATTTGTTGTAATAAATCTTCATTTTTTAAATTAATGTAAATACTACGTAAGCGATCGATGTAAATTTGAACGAAATAAGGGTTCTCCCATTTTTTAATGATTTTGCGATTCCCAGATTCTCGAATAGCATAATTAAAAACCCCTTTTTCTAGATTGATAGAATCCTTTTCATTTTCTAAAACAGTTTTGATTTTAGAAACAATATTATTACGAAAAGAGTCAGGATTAGAGATTTTATACATGATATCAATTATTATGTATAAAAAAATAGCTTTATATCTTTTTTCAATTTTTCAGGGGAACCAAGGTTCCCCCTGAAACCCCCTCCTTTATTAATGGTATTTATATTGTATTTGATATTAATCTCAGGGAACCTACGGTTCCCCTGACTTAGATGTAGTCTTCCTCCTTCAATTCACTCGTACAATCCAAATAACTTTCTTCAATATCCACGCTCTTTACAAATAATTTCTCAATCCCCCCCTTTTTTTTCGATGTTGAAGATTTATCTTTTACAGATTTAGATTTCAATTTAGATTTCTTAGTTTTAGGTTTATATTCTTCTTCGTCATCATTATCTTCTTCTTCTTCTGGCTCATCATCTTCTATTTCGTCTTCTTCTTCATCATCATCATCATCTACAATAAAATCATCTTTTACATAACCATCTTTTGTTCTAGGTAAGGCATCATCTTCATCTTCGGAATCAATATCATCACTATCTTTGTCTCCAATATCTTCAAATCCACCAAATAAATATTCGTAAACAGATTCCCATTCTTCTTCTGTAATAGAGATAGCTTGATTATCCTTGTTTTTATTTACAATAACACAGCTACCAAAGAATAATGTATTATCAATCGGTGGAGGAAATTCATATTTATTTTCACTATTGGCACGTCCAGTAATCTTTCCAAATACAGAAACAGAATAATTTTTATTATTAATATCTTCTACATTCCAGCTAGCACGATAAGCAAAATCATCTTTAGTTTTAAATCCGGCTTTTTTATATAATTCAGATTCATCATAAGACTTTAACGAAACTTCTTTAATAGTTCCGGATTTATCAACAACAAGAATAGTAATAGGAGCCATATTAGATAATATTATTTAGTACAATTGTTTTTAATTCAATTTTTTTATTTATTTTATGCGTTTAGCATAAATATGTATATATAATTTATATAATTTATTAATATGGATCCAAATAATAATGATATTAATAAAAATAGTAATGGAGTAGAATCTACAAGATCTCCTGAAAAAGTGATTGAATCTCCCAAACAAGAATCTCCCAAAAAAAGTTTTTTTTCATATTTAAATCCTTTTTCTAACAGTGAAACTAAAGTTGAATGTATTAATAAATGTAATAAAAAATATCCCACAACTATAGGAGGTAAGAAACACCGTTCAAAGAAAAATAAAAATTCTAAAAGAAAAACAAGAAAAAGTAAATCCAAAAAATCGAAAAAATCCAAAAAATGATAGCGTCTAGACCCATAAATACATATCTTTTTTCCATATATATTTATGTTTTTTTATTACAAGTCATTTATAGGATTTCTATTCAATCTTACAATATCAATTTTGGTTGTTTATATAGGACATTATTTATGGAATTATATTAAAGATACATATAGTACTAAAAAAACCAAGGATTTAGTGAATACTCAAATAGAAAAATACAAAAAAATGATGAAGCAAATCCAAGAAAATAACACAGGAGTAAAAGAGGATTTTTTGAACGAAACCGAAAAAAATACAATGGATAAAGAACTTGTAGATTTTATGATGAAAATGGAAGAACCCGGCCAAAGTGAAAATCAAATAAATAAAGAAAACGATATAGAAATAATTTTACAATAGAGTATAAGGAAACATGGAAATTTCTTATTCCCAATTAAACCATTTAATGAAACGTTTTCCAGATTTCGAACTTTCTTATGAAAATATTTCGCATAATAAAGTTTCTAGTAAATATAATGTCTGTTTAGCTGTTCCTATTGGTAAAAAATGTTATATTTGGTTTACTTTCCATGAAAACAAAGACGTGTGTTATATGTTCGAATTGAATAGAGAAAAAAAAATAATAAAAGCCAAGATATTAGACATCCCATCCAATCAAAAGCTTTCATTAGGAACAATCCTCTACGGAACTCTATGGGAAGATACCAATTCTACAAATTGGTTTGTCATTGAAGACATCATGTATTTTCAAGGAATATATATGAAATCCCATAATTTCAAAGAAAGACTAGGATTTTTATATCAATTTATGTGTAAAATACGCGAAGAAAAAACAAATAAAAATATGATATTTGGATTACCAGTATTTTGGACCGTAAATTTAAATGATAATATGACAGAATATCCATCAAATATCCCTGATAATATTCCTTATCCAATACATCATATACAATATAGATCTTTAAATGAAATTATGCCATATTTGAATGTAAATATTATACGTAAAATACAAACACAAAATAATTACAAACCTTTAGCAAATAAAATACACACCGGTGTTGATTATAGTAAAAAAATGGATTTATCAAAACCTCAATATAAATATAAAACGGTTTTTCAAGTTTCTGCGGATATACAGTATGATATTTATAATTTATTCGCATTTGGTAAAAATAATCAGCCTGTTAATTTTGGGATAGCATATATTCCAACATATAAAAAAAGCGTTTTCATGAATAATCTTTTTCGTAAAATACGCGAAAACCAAAATTTAGATTATATTGAAGAAAGTGATGATGAAGAAGATTTTGAAGATACAAATGAAAATAAATATGTAGATTTAGATAAAGTTTTATTAATGGAATGTTTTTTTCATAGTAAATTCAAAAGATGGATACCTTTAAGAGTTGTTGACAAAAATACAAAAATCGTTCATATTTCAAAATTGATTATTCCTTTGAAAAAGGGTAAAAAAAATATAATATAAATATATAAATAGAAAGATGTCCGCACTTGGAAATGGTTCTGAATATACTGAATTTAAAGGTGGAAATGATGTATTACCTGTTGCTAGTCCTTCGTCAACAAGTGGAAATGCTGCAGAATATCAATCAGGTGGTAAAAAATTCAAAAAGGGTTCTAAAGCCGCAAAAATGTTTATGGCAAAATTACGCGCTATGCGTAAAAAAGGAGGAAGTAAAAAGAAAAAAGCTAAGAAATGTAAGAAAATGAGTAAAAAATATAGAGGAGGCCAAGAAGAAGAAGAAGGAGAAGAAGAAGGAGAAGATGAAGAAATGAAAGGAGGTAATGGTGAAGAGTTACAACAACAACAACAAGATCAACAAGGTGGTAACGAACAGCAACAAGGTCAACAACAGCAACAATTTCAACAACAGCAACAACAACAAGGAGGTAAAAGAAAATCAAAACGTACTTCTCAAAAGAAATACAAAAAGAAATCACAAAAAAAATTGTGGCCTTTTTAAACTCAGGGGAACCAAGTCACGTTCCGACCCCCCTGAAACCCCCTCCTTAAAAAACTTGATGTTAACCTCAGGGAACCTACGGTTCCCCTGAAACCCCTCCCTTAAATAATGGTATTTATGTTGTATTTGATATTAATCTCAGGGAACCTACGGTTCCCCTGAAACCCCTCCCTTAAAGAAAACAAATTGATGTTAACCTAATGATTAATATCAAATACATCATAAAAGGAGGGGGTTTCAGGGGAACCTTGGTTCCCTTGATTTAAAGGGAGGGGTTTCAGGGGAACCTACGGTTCCCTGAGTTGGTTCCCTGATTCAAATCTAAAAATTAGAAACATCTAATAAACATTTTCCTATAGATAATTTTGGTGTTTCATCAACATTATCAATATCAATATCAATATTAATATCAATATCAATATCAATATCATTATTATTAATATTGTTAACAATAGATGGTTCAAATGTTTTTTTCCATAGACCATTTTTGCTACTATCTTTCCAATCAACTTCCATATTTGTATATTTTTTAGAATCCGTTTCCCATACTCGATAATTAGATTTCTTATAAAACCGTTTTCTTTGTAACCATTGTTTTTTGAAAACATCATGAGAATCTATTATATCAACAATAATAGGGTTTTCATGTTTCATACGTAATATACGTCCAACAGATTGTGTAATATCGGTTTTAGGTGTTACCATAACTAATGTAGATAATGTTTTAATGTCTAATGCTTCTGCTGCCATTGCATAAGTTGCCAAAACAATTTGTTTGCTTTCTGTTTCTTGTAATTTATTTTGTTTCATACCCCCAACATAAAATCCAACAGCAGCAATATTACGAAATACAATAGATTCGTACAAATAAGATAATAGAGATCGATTATGGCATAATATCATAATTTGATTATCAGCTTCTTCAGAAATCAAATCTTTAATAACCCGTATAATAAAATCACTACGTGGTCCAAATTCGCATAATTTAGTAATCATCGTACTATATTTTGTATTTCCTCGATAATCTACTTCGGTTTCATTGAAAGTAGGATCATTTGAAATATATTGTATTCCACGAACACAAACACATTCATCACTATCGCGTTTCAAACTGTATATTTTTTCACCAATAAACATGTATAAAACACGGGTCAATTTATCTTTACGTTCAACTGTTGCAGAAATTCCTAGCATACACGGAGTGATTGTTTTAAAAAGGGTTTTAGAAAATTGCTCGCTACCAATTCGATGGACCTCATCAATAATAGTCAATCCAAAACTCGAAAATGCATCGGCAGCATAATCCTTATCATAAAGTGTTTGTACCATACCGATAACAATATCCTTACCATCAACATCGAAAATTGGTCCTTGAATTTTACCGACTTTCGCAGAAGGTAAGAATTCTTGGATACGTTCAATCCATTGATTCATTAAAAATTCTTTATGGACGATGATGAGTGTCTTTTTTTTCAAAAGTGAAATTATTTTGATAGCACACACAGTTTTTCCTGCACCACAATAAAGTTCAATGATTCCACCACTGCCTATGGCTGCATAATTATTTCCATCTTCAATAATTGAACCACTGCATATTTTTGTATTCACATAATTTACATAACTATCAACAACTTTTTCTTGATAATCACGTAATGGTTTTGTAAAATCAACGTCAATATCGTCACCACATTTAATTTCAGATCGTTCTGGAATACCATAGCGTCCTATACCATAAAATCGAGGTATATATATTTTATTTGTGTTTTCGCGAAATACGGGGAATGCAGTAGATTCAGTAGACGGACCATAATTTATTCCTTGGATAACAGGTTTTACAAAAAGATCTTTTCGAAGGAATTCTTCATCTTCTTTTTCTAGTATGTTTTTAGGAATAGTATAACCCTTTTTTCCTAAGTAAGAATTTTTACATATTTTTTCTTTATAATCTTGAGAGGGTTGATAATCGGGATTTTTAATATTTTTGGGGCTTTTATTGTTTGCCTTTTTGAAAAATATTTTTTGCTTATTCATTATATTATAGAATATATATTTTAGAATTTAAGATTTCAATTTTTCAAGAGGTAACCAATGTTCCCCCCAAAGAGAATATATCATAATATATTAAATATGGATTTAAAAAATATTTTGAAACCTGATAAATATTTTACAAAATTGGATTATGCATTGATCGTTGTTTTTGTTTTGTATATAATATTCCCAGTTGAAACACCGGATTTTCTAATACCTCTTATTGATTCCTCTTTAGGAATGTTGACATTTTTTGTTATTACCCTTTATTTGTTCTTTTATGTAAATCCAGTTGTTGCTGTTGTTTTTATTCTTGTAGCTTACGAATTAATTCGTCGCAGCTCGAATAAAGGAGGACGTGTAACAATTTTGGAATATACACCGACTCAGAAGAATAAGGATTTAGAAATGAAACAAATGAATCCATCAAAATCAGAAACATTAGAAGAAGAAGTCATTTTCCAAATGGCACCTATTGGGGTAAGTGAAAGTGGTGTTTATGTAGATACATCATTTAAACCGGTTGCAGATAAAATAAAAGAGGGATCTATGTACCAATAAATCAGGGTCAGGGAACCTACGGTTCCCCTGAAACCCCCTCCTTTAATAATGTTTTTTATATTGTATTTGATATTAATCTCAGGGAACCTACGGTTCCCCTGAAACCCCTCCCTTAAAAGAAAACAACTTAAAAAAACTTGATGTTAACCTAATGATTAATATCAAATACATCATAAAAGGAGGGGGTTTCAGGGGGAACCTTGGTTCCCCTGACTGAGTTATTCTATTATCCATGTTATTAATCCAGCAAAAGTTGGTATAACTAATAATGATAACCAAGCCGTAGTTTTTTTACCAGTTTTTGTAGTTATAAAAGTATTTCCATCTTTATCTTTTACAATACAAACAGTTATCATTAAAATAACAAAAAATAAAATAATTATTGCTAGATTTTTAGGTTTGAAAAGTACATAACTTAAAACTTTAACAACAAAAATAATAAAAACGCTAATATCAAAATCTTGATCGTTATTGCTACCAACATCTAAAACCAATACATATGTCAATATTGCTAAAAATATAAAAAAAAATCCAACAAGTAGTTCTGTCATATCTCCGTCTACACTTCCATCAACGAATAAAGAAAAAATAACAATAATAAAATAAAAAAGTATAAAAATTCTAGCGTAATATTGATCTTCATCATTCATTTTATCACATACGGCCATATTATACAGTTTAGGTATGCCAATGTAAGAGACTAGTAATAAAATACCAAACATTGCAAAATTATTCATTAATTTTGATAAAGATGAATTTTGTATATCTCCCATAAGGTCACTATTAATTGGAAGTTTATATGTTTTAATATTTTCCTCACCTTCTCCTGTTGGATTACAATCAATATAAATATCATTTTCTGAAATTCCATTTTCTAAAATTCCATTTTCTGAATCACCAATAGCTGAATGATTTTCTGTAGAAATTTTATCAGTTTCATTTAATGGATAAGATGAAAAATTAGTAAAAGAATTTTTACTAGTCAAATAATTATCAAAATCAAAACCATTGAAATTGGTTTTGATACCAGTATTAGCATTAGTACTATTAATATAAGTGATAGGATTTAAAAATACAATAATAAGGGCGTTATTTCTTGTATCTTTGTAACAAATACACCCATCATTTTGATTAGAAAGACTAGAATCTCCAGAAATATTTAATCCTAATGGTAGTGATGACGTTGAGCTATCTTTGTAATTGTATTTACTATTGTTATCAGTAATTAAATTATTTATTATTCTAGTTAATAATCCAAAAGATGAATTGTTTGTTGGAGATCCAGAAATAATTGATTTTATCAGAAAACATAAGTATATTTTTGAACCATCATCTTTTTTTGTAGATTCTAATATCAATTCCCCTTTTATACTTCGATCACTATTACTCTGTGAATCTGTTAATCCTTGAATATTATTGTGTATTAAATTTGTTAAAAAAATATTACTCAAAAAAAACTCTTTTGACGTTTTATCCATTTTTAATTTTACTTTACCATCGCTTAAAAAATTCGAATTATAAGATACTTGAAAAAATCCAGAATTAGCATTCGATTGTATATCACTTTTATATAAAGTAATATTTACTAATCCCGAATAATCTACAATAGTCGATGGATTTTTTAAAATATCTACAGTTGTAAAAATATTTGTCATTAAAATTTTGTTTAGTTATATTTATTATAGATAAATTTGATAAATATTATGAAATAAGATTATGTAAATGGAATATATTGAAGTAAACTATTATCATAAACAGTTACTTTGAAAATATCATTATAACCCTTTACATAAACGGTATCACCAGAACTAATATTATCACAACCATTTTCACTCGTACAACTACGTCCTTGAAAAACCACAGGTAATTTCGTATTTAAAGTCCCGGTATTGGATATTGTATAATATTGCCATTTATCTCTTCCTATCATATTTCTACGTCCCATTAATGGAAGTATCAAACTATTATCACCTTGTTTTTCTAAAATACCAATCTGTTGATATTGTGTTGCTAAACCTTGAGTTTGTACGTTTACAGAGATTCCACGTACATCTCCAAAATCTCGGGGAAAAATAATACCGTCAGCATTTTGTAGAGGTGGTGCATAAGGATCATTAAAAGGATCTCTACGTGTTGCAATTGATCCTAAAGGATTAGGAGGATTACCTGAATTTACAATAATAATTTTGGATTCATTATTTTGTTTTTTTACGACATGGATATAATAAAAATAAATTAAAAAAAATACAATAATGAATAATAAAAAAAGAGTCATATTTTCAATACATACGACTCCTGGTATGCATTTTTTACCCATTATATATTATTATCCTATAATTTTTCTACCTCCTTCTCTTATAGTATTTATTCCTTTATTAAATATTTGTTTGATACGTCCATCTGGTGAGAAATCATCTTTAACAACATCTGCTTGAGTAGATATAACTTGAGTTTTCAATCTTTTACAAACATAACATTTTTGCCGAATACTTCTAGGATAATGAATAATATGAAAACTCCCATATTTATAAACTACTCTGTCTAGTTTTTCCATTTTACTCCAGAATATATCTAACTGTTTTTGTAAATTAAAATGAAATAATGACAATATCCATACTGTAATTCTAACAGGAATATATAATATTTGTCCTATAACTTCTATTAGATAATAAAACAAACAACCTTTTATATTTACTAAAAAATAAACTCCACAATTAATGTAACTTCCTAAAAATATAAATACGAGTTCAAGTAATTGTGAAATATCAGTAGCCCCTAATGCAACACCTTCACCAACAGCATCAAATTCCTCTCCTATTCCTTTAAATACTTGTCCGATTCCTTCAAAAACATCTCTTACACGGTCAAAAGCTTCTTGAATACTTGGCATGATATATTTATATTACAGTAATAATCTATATTTGTTGAAGAAAATTTCCTGTTTCTTTTTTACAAATCATATAATAATAACAAATTTTTTGAATATATTCTTCATTGTATTCGCATTTACCTAAACAATAAGAATTCCAAACAAATACACAAGCTTCTAAACATTTTTCATAATTTTTATTATTAAAACTGTTTGTAATAAAATTATAAACTGGTGCTTCTGGATTTTCATATATATATTTATAATTTGTAACCATTTGTCTATAATCACCGAAATAATGTTCGAATAAATCAGGATTTTCAAAATAAACAGGGCTATAAAGTTGTTCGTCTGCATGACCGTATCCTAATTTCAAATATTCTAAGAATTTGTTTTCTATTAAATCACATACTTTATACATATATTCTGTATTACCAGTGAAAAATCCACTACACATACTACATCTTCCCCACGAATAATATTCCTTTGTATTTTTTATTAATTCTTCTGAAATATAATCAATATAACATGTAGAAAATTTATCTCTTTTTACAGATAATGCTTCATCTAAATGCATTACATTGGTATATCCCATTCTTTCTATACAAAAATTAATCCAACAAAAATGAGTACTTTGAAAATAATTATTTTTTATAACTTCTTTTAACATTAAATATCGAGACATACAAAATAAATAATAACTAGCAGTATTTCTATTGTCAAAATTATAAGGATTGATTTTACGGTTCTCAATAATTTTATTACGATAATCTCCAAATGTTTGGTCGTTATCTTTTTTATTATTATTTTCGTCTATAAAATAAAAATCATCAAAATTCCGAATTTCATATCTAGTTTTCTCTTTCAAATATTCTGGACGTATTTTTTGTATTAGTGGTAGACTTACTTCATCACAGTAAATAACAAGATTATAAGGAACATTTAGAGTGCTAATAGAATGACTTATATAATAATCTTGACTACGTTCTATAATTTCTTTACTAGCATCAGGACATTTAGTTAAATTAAAATACGCAGTAACTAACGTCCAATTATTATTATTATTATTTGATGGAACAATAATGGTATTATCATTCGTACATATAATTCCTGTTCCAGAATAATGTCCTACATCTGATAGATCATATCTATATTTATCAGGTATTTTATACCAAAAATTATCTCTCATTTCTTTGAAATACCAAATATCATCACAAACAACAAATCCTTTATAATCTATTTCTTTTAAAAAATTATAAAATCCTATTTCCATATTTCCATTATGAGGATCTACATCTAAAAATATAAAGGCGCTATTTAAAATGTGATTTTTCCATTTTTCTTGTATTTTTTTATCAAATAAATCATCTTGAAAAAAATGGATATTTTTTCTTGATTTTATTTTTTCATTATATACTTTGTCAAAAATATCAAATGTATAAATAGTATTAGATTCATTATATGAAAGTGCTAAGGATGATTGACCTCTATGAGTACCTATATCAATTATCAGAGAATCATTGAATAAAGTAGATAAATAAGATAACAGACGATAATGATTTTTCCCTGGTTTTTGAAAAAATTCGCAAATATCATCATCTTTGTAAATAGCCTCTTTTTCAAAACCCGGTATTAATTTATAATTTTTTATCAAATCTTCGAAATATCCATCAAAAGATATAGATTCAATATTTTCTTTTTTTATCCCTTTGAAGATTTGTAACGGGAGACGTCCCGTTACATCTTCGGAGGGTTCGACCTCGAAATTTGAAATTGGGGACACAGAGTGTCCCATTTCAAATCTTCGATGGTTTAATTCTAATATTTTTGAAAACATTTATTGTAAATAATAAAAATGTGTTTATGTTATTTTAGACTAATACTTTTTCAAATATAATATATTATACCCTTGAAATAATGGATATTATTTATTACAGTAATTATTGTAAACATTGTCAAAAAATAATAAAAACTTTAGTAAAAGGTAACATATACGAAAAAATTAGTTTTATATGTATTGATAAAAGAAATATTGATCCAAAAACAAACCAAACATATATAATTTTAGAAAATGGTTCTAAAGTGGTTCTCCCTCCTAATATTCATAGTGTTCCCTCTTTATTATTAGTAAACAAGAATTATAAAGTAATTTTAGGCGATGAAATAATAAAACATTATCATTCTGAAATAAAAGATTTAACAGAAAGAGCAACGCTAACTTATGGTGAACCTAGTGGATTTCCTTTAGGAATATCTAGTGGTGGTACAAATATTGTTTCAGAACAATACACAATGTATAATATGTCACCAGACGAACTTAGTGCAAAAGGTAAAGGGAATAATCGCCAAATGTATAATTATGTTTCTGCAAATGATGAAATAAATCTCATTCCAACACCAGCCGAAACATATAAACCAGACAAAGTATCTAATAGTGTTACAATTGATACTTTACAACAAAAACGTATGGATGAAATAAGATGAAACCTAGTATAATTTAAAAAATAAAAATAAAAACAATAATATAAGTATTATAACATACTATAAATAAATGTCAAATAAATCAGCAATAATAAAAGGATTCAATACACATTTTTTTGATTTTTTAGATGATGTCGCAGGAATAATAGAAAATAATCAAGACATATTAATATCAAAAATATTTTTTGAAACTATAAAAAGGGCAAATCCAACTTTAATAATAAAATATTGGTATAAACATGTTTACTTACCATACAAAGATGTTATTGATAGTGGAAATGTAGAATTCTTTATTAATAAAGACTATAATCAAGATATTTCTGTATTAGAAAATAATGAAGAAATTATGAAAAGTATTAACAGTATAAAAATAAGTATTAAAGAGATGAGTAAAGTAAACCAGGAACATTCGATAAAATACGTACAAAATCTTTCGAAACTATCAATGATTTATCAGGGTTAGATCAGGATCAGGGTCAGGGGAACCAAGGTTCCCCCTGAAACTCAGGGGGAACCTACGGTTTCCCCCGAACCCCCTTCCCTGTCAAGAGGAACCTAATGGTTAACAGTTAAGGGAGGGGGTTTCAGGGGGAACCGTAGGTTCCCCTGAATTATTTAGAATCATAATATATACCTATTGTAGTATATATTATGGATACATTATTAAGTATATTTAATAGTGATGATAAAAAACAAAAGGAAAATGTAGAAGAAAGAAAGGGAATAAATCAAGGTAACAATAATAATGAAGACAATGATGAAAATGAAAACAAAGATCAAGCGACAGAAGAAAAAGAAGAAAAAGAAGAAAAAGAAGAAAAAGAAGAAGATGATGAAGATGATGAAGAAAATAAAGCAATATCAAAAAAAGAAGAAATCACACAATCTTTAGAACAGCGTTCTCTAGATACAGAAAATTCTTTTTCTATTGATTTAGAATTAGGAGATATTTTAGAATTCATTGCACCTACAAATCCAGATGTAGACCAATCGGTTTTTATAATAACCTACATAGATAATTCAAAAATAAAATTAGTAAATGTAGCAAATTATCAACAATATAAATTATCAATCACTGATGAAGGGACATTTACAGATGAATCTATAACACAAATAAATATTTTGAGTCGTAGTAAAGAAAAGGGTTATGCACGTCAAAACAATCTATTACCAAAAACATGGATTGATATTGATTTTGGCGGAGATCTTCCTGCAATTATTACCGGTGAAATTACTAATTTAGAAGGTGATATGATAGAGGTAACTACTTTTCCCGAATTATCTACAATTTATATAAATTTCGGTTATAAAGGCATTCCTGAAAACATTCCTATCAATAAAATTAAAATACGTTCGAAACCAGCGGCAGTTACAGTAAATACATTATCTGTATTAAAAGGTATTCCATTAGAAAAACAAGAATCCGAAAGTTTGGGAACACCAGAAGCATCTATCGAATATACCGAATCTGGAGAATCAATTATTACTATCCCTCCAGATGTAATATCAGAACGTAATATGAGAGATCAACTCCATGATATGTATTTAGAAGCCAATGAAATATTTTTCGGAGAAAAACTAGGAGAAATCAATCAACTCGTAGAAATCCCCGAAGAAAATCAAAGATATGGAATCGACGTACAAGTAAATGATATGATGGATGAACTGCTTTCTACAATTCCAAATTCCCAACGAACAAAATCCGTATTAGATAACATTCGTTTATTAATAGAACGCTATAAACAATTACGTATTAATTTTTCTAAATTCGATAAGAACAATAATGCATATGATGTGAAAATGTTAGGTGCCACACATAAACCATTGATCGAACATTTAGAAAAGATGGACCAAAAATTACATTGGATTATTCCTGTTGTTTCCCAAAGAAGAAAACTCTATGATATATCCTCATTTTTAGATACAAACGAAATATCTATCGAAAGTAATACGAATACATTAAGAGACCTAGAAAGAAAACAAATGAGTTATTACAAGGATAATTCAAAAGATCCTTTGTTAGAATATAAAAGCTTTTGTAATGAAATACAAGATATATTTACACCATTTATTGGGCCCGTAAATCCCGAATCTTACTTATATAATGGAAATGTAGAAACCAATATAGATACGGTTGTTTCTAATTTGGAAAATTTCTATTCAACCGTTTCTCAAAAAGAAACCATTTCTAGAAAACAATATCTAATTCAAACATATAATTTGGGTTTTTCTGGGTTAGAAGATGAGACTTTGAAAACAAAGAAAACAGTATATGCTCGTAGGGATATTACACCGAATGATAAAATAACTGTCAAATCTCTATTGATGTTGCCCGAACCCGTAATTCGATATTCCGCAGTGAATTTACCAGGAACAAACATATTAGAAAAATCGAGTTTAAGTCAAAACACATTTATGCTTTACAGATTTTTAAAAAAACGTCTAGATATACAACCACATACTATAAATGATATTACCAAAGAATTCAATTATGAAAAAATGGAGAAAAATACGGCAATACCTGTTTTTAATGAAGTACACGAGTTTTCATTAAGCGATGAAGTAATAGATGAAGATAAATATCATAAATTTTTAGAAGCAATTATACCGAAAACCCGTTTTTTAATACGTCTTATTCGTAAATATCTTAATAATAATTTGACATTTTTGGATATAGTTGAAAGATTAGAACCTTTTACTGTTTACTCTACAGACATTACTTATAAACAATATTTGGAAATTCGTTATGTTATTAAAAGCCGATTAGATGAATTAAAAATAGAAATAAATAAACGTTCTGCCGATTTTTCTACGTTGAAAAATGCGAAATATAACGTATTTCCTTTACCAAATCCATTGTTACGATTCATAAATGAAAATAAAAAATATGTAGATTCATTTTCTAGAATTTACGAATTTTTCAAGAATAATCAAAATAATCAAACTAAAAGAAAATATGTATCTACTGGTGAAACATTGAGTAATATGATTGATATAGATAATGGTTCTCTATATTCAAATATTATTACTTCTATATTAATATCACTTATTACACCAAAACAATTGATTGATGTTTTGAATGAAGCCAAAATAGATGATATTACGGATATGGAAAAAATAAAGGCATCTGATTGTGGTCGCAAATATTTGGCAAAACATTATACATCAATCAAAGACATGCAGAAAGATAATGCAGTAGACGAATTGTTTTTTGATAAGGATTTTGATGATACACCCTATTCAATAATGAAAAAATATGAAAAGGAGAAAAAAACAATGTCACCTGAATTGTTTCAAGAATTTTTGAAAGAAAATTTGATAAGTAAACATGATTGTCCTAGAGAACAAGCAGATGAATTGGCGAAAACCATGATTGCAGGTAAAAAATTAGTGAAAGATGGTGATTATGCAATGTTGGAAATCCGACCTATACTTCCAAGCGAAATGGGTAGAATTGAAGATATGTCAGAAAAAGAAAAGGCCGACATAGAAATAGAAGCGACAATCCGAAAACGCATCCAATATTATAGACGTATGAAAGACAATTGGAATAAAGATAATGATATTGATGAAGAATCATTCTTGGATACGAGTGCGCTATTTTGTAATGTAAGTGAAAAATGCTATAAAAATAAAAATACGTCTGTTTGTGAAACATTGGATGAAACCGCGGAACGTATGAAGACAATTGCCCGTAAAAAGATTTTGGACGAATTTGATAAAAGATATACTATGAATGCGGACGAATTAGAAAAAGAGGTCGATAGTAGAATTGAAATTTTGATGAAACATATTAAAAATGAATATAATTTACGTGAAATACAGAAATTAAAACAAACAAGATTGGCCCATTCAATCGGGGTTTCTGCTTCTCAAAATGAAATATTGGCGTCTCCACACTTGAAATTGAGAGATCTTATTTTAGGTCAGGACGATTTTGTGAAAAAACAGGCAGATATATGTAGATTCGCGGATATTTTTTGTAGAGAACCTTTGGTAGAACAACAGGGCGAAAGTCCTCACTGGAAATATTGCAAAGATACGAATACAAAATTATTACCTCAATCAATATTTGAATTGGCTGAATCGTTTGTTACTGGTATGGATTATACGATAAAATTGGCCGAAGTATGTCGTAAAGTTGGTATTTTAAGTGATGATGCTGATTCTATTGTCGATAAATATAGTGGTTTTGTTTTACGTAAAATCGATTTTAGTTCTGAAGAAGGTTTCGATGAATCGGGGTTTCGCGTAACAACCAATGATATATTAGAACAGGACTTGGGAGCAATATTAGAGGATACTGCTAAAAAAACTCTTGGAAAACGCGTATTCGAAAGCGAAACCGCGGAGGTTGTATTCAATGTTCTTTCTACCATATGTCGTAACATCGATATTCCATTAGAATCCGTAGACGAATTTGTTTTACGTAATTCTCTAGATATGTTTGATAAAATCATTTATTCGGAAACATCTTATCAAAAGAAATCGGACAAACAATTGAAAGACAAGGGGAAACCCCTTCAACCCTACAAGAATTATAGAGATGAAACCCGCATTACTATTATTGCATGTAATATATTAATATCCGTACAAATAGCCATTCCCTCTTTACAAAGTAAAAAGACTTTTCCGGGATGTATTCGTTCTTTTAGTGGATTCCCACTATCGGGTGGTGTAGAAGATACAACTGGAATGCAATATTTGGCGTGTGTTTTGAGTAAAACGACGAGTTCTATTTCTATTTGGGAATCGATTAAAAAATACAAACCCGAAGTTCTCGCAAAACGTATGAAAGATATTTTTGATAATTTCATTATGAAACGTAGTGATATTATGGAAATGTATTCTAAAAAAAGGGAATATATGTTGTTATATCCAGAATTGGTTTCTCCTCAAGAACATAATATAAAAAAATGGGTGCATTTTATGCCTCCAGTAGTTCCTTTTTCTTTGACAAAAACGTTACAAAATGTTTCTAGTGATTTTGAAGAAGATTTGAGATCATTGATACGTAAAGGTAGTGAAAAACAGAATGAATCTATTAATGTTTTGAAAAGTAAAATCCTGTTTTTTGGATATGGAATTATAGAAGATATACAAAATATAGTTGAGAAAAAAGACGTTCTCTTGAAAACCTCGGGTAATGTACCCTTTTTAGAAAATGCATGCTGTAATGAATCTATAGAATTAACGAGCCCTATTCAGTATTTTGTGGAAGAAAACGAACAAATCAAACAATATATCCGAAATGTTATTTTACTTTCTAGAATGTTGAAAATGACGAAAGATGCATCAAAAGCAGCATTTTTGTTCCATTCTGGATTTACCGGAGTTCGCCATTCTAATGTTTCTTCTAATAATTTGAATGATAATGATATTATTTATGCGGCTATTATACACTATTGTAATTTCGATAAGGGATTACCTATTCCTGAAAAATTCAAGGATATTTGTAATGAAAAACCCGCGGGATATGATTCAAATTGGTCTATTCTCGAAAAAATAGAGTTTTTAAAGAAAAATGGGAATCAATATACAGTTGATAATTTGCTGCATTTGATTAATATTGTGAATCGCGAGAACATTGTTGATTTATCCGAACCTCCTGCATTTACACGAATAAATGTTGTTCGCGATGTGATAGAGAACTTGGAAATGGAAAATTCAAAAGTGATTGATGAACCTTTACGAAAATTGATGGGGCGGGTTTTGGAAGCCCATAAACCGAAAACGGTCGCTTATGAAATAACAAATGAATTGAATAATTTACAGAATTATCTATTGAAAGCAAATCGTGATATGTATCGTGAGATCATGGATTTCTTTGGTCGATATGGGAATTTGACCGATCGAAAATACGCCCAATTGAACGATTTCTTGCAAAATATTTGTACGTGGAAATTAGATAAATCCACGAAAGAAACAGGATTGTATTATGACTCGGGACTTTATACAGTAGCGCAATATATACAAAATGCAGTACAATGTATGTGTAAAACATATCCGAATATTTTATTGAATGATGTAGGATTTTATAAGAAAATACCAAAACATTGGGGGTTCTCTGACAAACATAATGCAATATTGTCGCAATTCATTAATAAATATTATGAGAATATAGAAACTTTCAAAGAAGATCGTATTCTTTATCGTTTATTGATGGAGATTTCTCAACGTCTTTCTGGATTGAATATGTTTTTACAGAATATTCCGGTTTCTACGGAAATTGTCAAAGATTTTGGAGATGATGTAGAAGGAGAACGAGTTCGTCGTTTTTATCATTTACTAGATAAACCGACCATTTATTTGCTTTTTTCTTATTGTTTTTATTCTATATTATACGAATATATTGATTGCACGAATGATGTGGAATTGCTACGTGCGGATATAGAAGAAGTCAAAAAGGGGAAACGAGAAGAATTACGGAATCTGGGTGATAATTTATTACATATTAATGCGCCATTACAAGAAACAGATCCGGATTTGGCAGAAGCGGACATGGATTTGAATGAGGTAGAAATACATGTTGGTAATAAAGAAGAATTGAAATCGCGTGTTGCTGCTTTATTGCTTTCATTTTTAGATATTGAAGAAGAAAACAAAAAGACATTGGATATGTCTTATGAGGATATACAGAAAAAAGTTCGCCGTAATAAAGATATTGAACGCCGTAATTTAATTGATCGTTTGACAAAGATGAGTATAGAACAACGAAAAGTCGAGGAAGATTTGAAGAAATATCGTCTGGAAAATTGGAATATAGGCCAGCAAAAAGGTTTGTACGAATATGATAAGAATGCTTTTGATCGTGAAATAGAAAATATGATAATGGGTGAAGAACAAGGTGTTGATGTAGGACAAACGGACGAAAATGAAATAGACGAATCCGAGAATATTCAATATAATAGAGGTATAGATATTGAAGGTATGGCAGCGGATGATGGAGCATTAGATATGGATTATAATTATAATGATGACGAAGAGGGGGATTTTGCAGAAGACTAAGTCAGGGGAACCTACGTTACGTCCCGACCCCCCTGAAACCCCCTCCCTCTCAGGGAACCTACGGTTCCCCTGAAACCCCTCCCTTAAAAGAAAACAACTTGATGTCAACTCAGGGAAACCATTGGTTCCCCTGAATATACGGCAAATTCGTAATACTAGAAATTTGAGAATTCTGCATATTTTTCTTGTCTTCTTGATGATACCGGATTTTCGATAAAACATATTGTTGATCTTTCAATATTTTTTGCTCTAATTCATACGGTGATAATTTATTTTTATAAGAATAATAGAGAACCATTCCAATAATTCCAAAAAACAATACTAAAATACCAATATTCAAGGTATAATAATATAAAATGACTCGATTATAATGACATTTTTGTAATGTTTGAAATAAAAAATTTTTAGTAGAGTTCTCAATAAGTCGAGGATTATCCATTCTACAAATAATATTCTTTCTTATAGAAAAAATACATAAAGATAATTATCATATCTTTACGTATTAAAGAATGGAAGTATTAACTATAACAAATGGTATTTTTGGAATATATGTATTTATGGTAGCAGTTCTCATAGGAGTATCTATATTTAATTTTTTTCTACGTAAGCCCTTATATCGAATAACTAAAATAACTTACGAAAATATAAGATAATATGGCTAAAATGATGGAAACAACCCAAATACTCACAATCGTTTTGTCGCGGAATCCTACACCAAAATTTCGAAAACTACCATCTTTGTTATAAACAAGATTAGGTTTAGTAAAATGTATAATAGAAAACAATATAACAAATAGTAAAATAGAATTATTCAATACATTATGTCTTAAAAAGGTTCTCAAAAACATTATATAATTTAATTCTAATATATATTATCTGTATTTATTAGAATTAATGAATATTATCAGAGAACAACGTGAAACAATAATAAAAGATAATAATACCGCCCAAGACAAATTATTAGCAATTTTAGAGAACTCTCCTAAAAGTCTAGAAGTTCTCGAAGTAACTGAAGAATTACACGGAGATTTGAATTTCGAAATCCTGAAAGATTTTGAAATGGGAAATTTGAAAACCATTTCATTTAATAAAGGTGAAATAACATCGATTATTGGTCTTCCAAGAGGTCTTGTAAAATTAGAATGTCCTAATAATATGCTATCATTTTTAGAGAACTTACCAACGACCTTAATACAAATAAACATTCCGGGTAATTATTTAGAAAAAATAGATATAGGTTCATTGAATGTTCTCGAAATACTTAATATATCAAATAATAAATTAACAGTATTAGAGAAGTTACCAGAATCTTTAAAAGAGCTAGATTTGAATAATAATCAATTGGGTTCTCTAGACTTGAAAAATATACAGAATTTGAAAAAACTAAATATTTCTAACAATCCAATCACAATAATAGAGAACCTTCCAGAAGGTATTATTGATTTTAAAATGGATAATACTCCAAGTATAGAATTTCGTAATTCCGCATTGGATTCTGCTACAGAACCCGAAACAGAAAAACAGAAAAAAACAGAAACCGAAGAAAGGGAAAAACAGAAACAGAATTATAAAGAAGCTATTTTCGAATTTTTCCGTTTGAAACAACAATATGAAGGAACATTAAAAAGAATGAAACGTGATACTTATAAAAGAGCACCTACTAAAAAGATGGGACGCTTGGCAATACTGTCTATAAAACCCCCTTGTATTAATTGTAAACGTGCTGTAGGAAGTCTATTTAGTAATAAGGATAATAAATATACTATTTTATGTGGTGATAAAGATAAACCATGTGAATTAAATGTGGTTATTTTCAATGGTAATTTCAAAGAAATTTATGAATTGATAGAATTGTTCTCCGAAGAAACAGAAACTGCGAAAGAAGGTATCATCAAACAAAAATTAGATACCGTTTTCAACTATGTTACAGAAGAAAAATCCGTCGAAATGTTTAAAAAGGAATTAGAACTTTTCAATGAAAGTAATATTATTTACAAAGAATATTTAGATAAATATATTGAGAACTTTCATGATCAAAATAAGAAAGAATTAATTCAAAAAAAGAATAATGCAATATTTGAATTAAATGAAAGAGTGAAATCACTATTGGATGAATATAATAAAATGGAGAACAGAGAACTTTTGATAGAAGCTGTAAGAATACAAATAAATGAAATTTACCCAGAAATACGTAATCGACAAATGTTAGAAAATGAAATAATAGAAGTTGATAAACGTGATAAAGAAATGGGTATATTCAAGTATCCTATTTCATTATCTAAATTATATTCTAATTTAGGAGAACATCCGCGTGTTATTAAATATAGTATAAATACCAATATACAGGATATGGATGAAGGTAATAAAAACGACGATGAAATCAAATATTATGAAGATGATTATGAAGATTATCTTTAACTACATCCATTGTAATTACTAATTCCGTCCCAAGGTATATTATTTGTTTTCACCCAATTTTTTAAATTACATTGTGATGTTGTTCCATTATTACCCCATCCTTCATCTTTAAAATTTATTTGTTTAGATGAAATATATCCAAATGTATTTTTACTATTAATATTACCATTAAGCTCTGTAGGAGAATAACAATTACCGTTTATATCTGCCGTCCAATTATCAGGACAAGTCGAATAATTAGGCGGAAATACATTAGTACCATTATTAGTAGATCTATTATTATAAGCCATTTTAATACCAATAAAGGTTAACATAAATATTAATAAACAAACTGCTATAGAAAGCACAATAATATAAAAAGTATCCATAATTATAATATATACTAATATATTCTAATCATATTAAAAGAATGAGTAACAAAGTCTTTCCTACAGATATTAATTTTAATCAAAGTATTTTAGATATGGGCCGTTTTAATGGACGTGTAAATATAGTAGAACCTGAATCACCAGATGCTGTTTTTAAAATGCAAGAAAGATTAGCAGTAAAAAATAAGTCTACAGAATATCGCAATGCACTTTCGGGAATTTTTGAAGACAATTTATTATCTAAAGTATTTTTTTCAGCTGAAAACGTTCAAATTTTACAGAATGGTATTCGTGCCGGTGTTTATGAAATGTCAGAAAAAAAATTTGTTATTGCACCTCAAAATGTAGATACATTGAAAATTGTTATGAGAAGTATTTATTTACAATATTCAGAACATCAAGAATACGATGTTACAGGACAAATTGAACGGCTAAATAATTTAGTATTGAATTATTGTGTTCCTACTGTTTTTTCTGAAGCAATAGGTTATCAAAAATATAGACTAGATCAATCTACTTTAGTAGTACCTTTAGAATTACCACAACATCATGACCGTGAATACAAACAATTACAATTAAAGAGATGGTTTTAAGTTACTTTAGGTTTACTGATCTTTTTAATCGTATTTTTTACAGTCGCATTCCCACTTTGAATAACCTCGCGTTTTTTCTTATAATTATCATATTCTGATTCTAAGGCATTCAATTCATTCAACCACATTGTTTCCAATGTAGTTGCACGTAAACAAGCCAATTCTCTTTCTGTATCGGCTTTCTCTTTCATAATATTGGCTACATTTTCTTCTGTTACGGAATCCATTGGCATTTTAATCAAATATTTGAAATCGCCATCAATAAGCGCAAACTCCATTCCACTAAGTAAATCGTTTACTTGTTGTGCGGTTTTTCTACGCAAATCAATCGTTCCTTTCAATGTTTCTTGAATATATCTTGCGCGATTCGATAACTTTACCAATCGTTGTTCCATTGCACCCAATAAATAATTTTTACGTTTCTGATAAAGATCCATACGAACGCCATAAAAATCATCAATGATTTCTTCTACCGAACCATATTTATGTAACTTACATTCTCGATTAAACATATGCATATTTGTAGCACTTACTGTACTATATAGTTTGAGTGTTTTCATAATACCATTACATCCATTTTGATCGACAGAAGCTTCCAGTTCCTGCAATTTCCCCTTTGGAAAAACAACAGTGAAATTTACTATTACTTCTGTAGATACGGATGTGAAATCCTTGATTGTAGGTGGGATTTTTTTACCGGCTTTGTCAACCGCTGTTCCATCCATCAAAGATTCTAAAAAGGTAGTATATGGCATGGTCCAAGTTCCTACAGGGAGTTCCGTAATACGGATTGTATCATCATTTATTTTTTCATAGCAACCTTGAACTAAATATTTATTTTCGGAAAGTCTACTGACTCGACCTTTGAAACCTTCATAATAAGGTATAAAATCAATATCTGTTGTTGGAATATTTGTAAGTTTATTTTTCAAATATTGAATCAATTGTTTTGGATTATAAGGTTCAATGTTACAAGAGAATCCTGTTCCAATTCCTGAGATTCCATTTACTAGAGCAAATGGAATAATAGGAGTATAGAATTCAGGTTCTACGGAAGTCCCATCATCATTCAAATAAGTCAAAACCGCATCATCGGCTTCTGGAAATAGAAATCTTGTGAGTGGATTTAATAATGTGAAAATATATCTCTCACTAGCACTGTCGTGTCCACCATGCATCCTAGTTCCCATTTGTCCGTTGGGTTCTAATAAATTAATATTATTAGATCCAACAAAATTTTGTGCCATATTTACGATAGAACCATTTAAACTTTGCTCACCATGATGATATGAAGAATGTTCGGAAACATAACCAGAGAATTGAGCGACTTTAATTTCTGTAGTAAGACGGCGTTTGAAGGCACAAAACAGAATTTTACGAAGAGAAATTTTCAATCCATCTACCATATTTGGAATCGATCTAGCACAATCGTAAGTACTGAAATGAATCATCTCACGATCAATAAATTGTTCGTATTGGACGATTTTATTATTTGTATCCAAATAAGCAGTTTTATCATAATTCTCTAACCAAGTCTTACGATCATCTGGACGTTTTTTATTGAATACTTTATCAATAGTATCATCACTTGTTGCACCCGAATAAACAAAATCGACTATTTTTTTATTAGCAAAATATTCTTTGAATTCTGCTGCGGTAGATGTACCCAATCCCTTAAAATATTTTATTATCCAACCATTCGTATTATTGTTTTCTTTCCATGTCAAATACTCACCATCATTATAGAAGAGAAGGGTTTGGACGCCCTTCTTAGCACGCAAAATAGGAGTATTCATAAAAGATAGGAAACCCGGAATCTTTATAAGAGAACTCCATTCACTATGGAATAGATTAATACAAAGACCTTTGATATGGGATCCATCCAAATCTGCATCGACTAAAAGCATAATCTTACCATATCTCAGATTTTTATGTACGTCTTCCATAGACGCATAGACCTTTCCAGATTCCAATCCTAGAATTTTTTTCAAATCACTAATTTCCTTGTTTTCCGTAATTTTTTTAATGGCTTCACCACGAACATTCAGCAATTTACCTTTCAAAGGGTAAATACCAATGGTATTACGATCAGAACTAGAAATTCCGGAAACAATACCTGAAAGAGCACTTAATCCCTCACATAGAATCAAGATACAATCTTTGGATTGCTGAGTTCCACTGAAATTGGCATCTATGAAATTGGCAATGCCTCTTACTGTTTTTGTCTTTGTTCCATCTGTTTTCTTTGCCAGTTTGGATTCTTTAGCTTCTGTAAGAGAACAAGCCAATTCCATAACACCCATCTTTGCAACCTTCTCAATAAATGCGTCTGAAACAGAGCAATTTGAACCGAATTTGGCTGAAGGAGTATTCATAAAATCTTTGGTTTGACTATCGAAAGATGGATTTTCTACATCACATCTCAAAAACAGGATTAACTGTTCTCGAATAGCTGAACCATTTACTTTAATCTTTTTCTTCTTTTCAATATAATCACATAATTTGCGAACAATCTGTCCCATAATATAATCGACGTGTTTTCCGCCTTTGAATGTACTAATACCATTCACAAAAGACACTTGGATAAACTCGTGAGTTGGTGACATTGCAACCGCATATTCCCAACGTTCATCACTTTGTTCGTATACACGCTTTGTTTCATCTTTGGTTCCAATATAAAGATCAATATATTGTTGGAAATTTTTCACAGGAATGGTTTCATTGTTTAGACCAACCTTTATTTTTTTCACAGAATGATCGGTGACAGCACCAATATCATAAATACGTTTTTTAAGAAGAGAAAGCATATCGGGAGTTAATCCTTGTACTCCTAAACGGCGATAATCAGGTTTGAAAGTTACTTTGGTATAAGGCTTTGTGCTTGTTGAGACTTTGGTAATAGTAGGAGGACAAATCTCATCCAAATTTCTGCGAAATTCTTGGACGTATTTTAAACCACGAATATGGTCGACAGTTTCAACTCTACCATATTCAGACCAAATCAAAACCAATTTAAATCCAAAACCGTTTTTACCACCGACAATTTTTTTTTCATCTTTATTATAATTGGTTGAAGTACGAAGATGACCGAAAATCATTTCTGGAATCCATAGATCATATTCGGGATGTTTTGCTACATCAATACCATTACCGTCATTAGACATTGTAATAGTACCATCTTCAGCAATAATCGTATCAATAAAAGTAACCACTTTTTTATTTTCATTTGTAGATTGAATCATACGAATAACATGATCGCGACAATTCACAATACCTTCATCGAATAATTTGTAAAGACCTGGAATATACTCTATTTCTTTCAATATGATTTTCTTTGATTCTTCATCGAATACCCATAATTGAGCGTCCACATTCTCTACAGAACCGATATAGGTATCGGGATTATCAAGAATATGTTGCTTATCGGTTTTGCGTTGATACTGTTTTGCGAGAGCAGTATCAGCTGAAGTAGTAGCACCAGTATCTTTGACAACGAGTTTATTCTTTAACATGATTCGAATGTAATAAATATAATAGAAATATGTTTATTACATTTTTTAATATAATTTATTCAATTTTGTAGGGAACCTACGGTTCCCCTACACCCCCCTCCCTATCCGGAGAATTTTTTGTATGATTTTCGTATGGTTTTCGTATGGTTTTCGTATGGTTTTCGTATAATTATTTGTATGATTTTCGTATAATTATTTGTATAACTATATAATAAACAATGTCAACAAAATGTAATAATCTTATTCTTAAAAATTGTAATAAAAAAAAGGTTGAATATAATAAATTAAATACAGGTGGAAATAATCCATCTATTTCAAAAACACAACGTGCATCTCAATATTTAAATACTGTCAAACCTAGTATTCATTATGAAAACCCAAAAGGATTTTTAGAAAATAAAGGTTTAATATATACACCAGTAACATACAAATTAGTAAATTTTAAACAAACATATATAGAAAATGATATTGTTTTTCCTAGAGAAAGAATATTCATATAAATTTATTTACGATTACGCTGTGTTTTTCTTTTAACATAACCGAATTTCCCTTTTTTAGCAAAGTATCCGTATTTTTCTAAACGTTTTTCTTTTTTGGCTGTATAATATTTTGTTTTAGAAACAATACGACCTCGTTTATTCATAATAAGATCATCTGTAGTAAGATTTCCTAATGTTTTATAGGCGGTTCCATTCATTACTTGTTCTCGAGAACCAAAAAGTTCAGGATATTTTTTACCTTTTATATAATAAAATCCATCATCTGCGCGTACAGGACGTTTCATTATATTTATTATATAAATATTTATAGAATTAAAATCTATAAATATTTATGTTTTATTCGGTTTATTTTATTTTTTATTTCTTTTTCATAGTACGTCTCTTTTTAGTGACCTCTTTTTTGACAACACCAAATTTCCCTTTTTCAGCGAAAAATCCGGCTTTTTCTAAACGTCTTTCGCGTTTGGCAGTTTTATGCTTTCTACGTGAAACAATTCTACCCCATTTATTTCTCATCAAATCACCTTTATGTAAACCACCAGGAGTTTTATATGCGTTATTATTCATAACTTGTACGCGAGAACCAGATAATTCTTTGTAAGTTTTTCCTTGGATATGAAACATATGATCTTTTTCGGAACGAGTATGGCGATGCATTCTTATATATATTTCTATAGAAAATATTACTAAATATCTATTGATATGTAATTATGACAAATCCGTGTTGTCCGTGAGAACCTACAGTAGTTGATGAGGTAGCTGCGCCACCATTACCAATTTTATTTTGGAAATAAGTAGGTAAACCAGCATTATTAGCAATAGTTGGTGAAGTTCCTTGTGTAATAGTTTGAGATGTACTTGCTGTTTGATAAGTTGTATTGATGTAAGATGATCCACCACCACCACCACCAAAATTACCTGAATAACCACCACCACCACCTCCATAATAACCACCACCACCACCAGCACCATAGGTATTTCCTGTTCCACCTGTAAATTGAGATCCTGCAGTTCCTACAGTCCCTGCACCATTAGTAGGTGCTCTTGCACCACCTGTTAATGTTGTTGTATTTCCTCCACTACCTCCTTCTGCTGAATTATTATTTGCATTCCCACCAATAAGTCCACCACCAGCACCACCAGTTCCAATATTTGCAGTATTTGCAGTACAACTACCACCTCCACCACCTGCACCGGCTGTTATTATTTCCGTATAAGTTCCTGAAACGAGTAATTGTACTGCGGAACGCCCACCACCAGATGCGGATCCCCAATTTCCATCACTATTTAATAATTGTCCTGCGCCACCTCCATATGTTGCTGGTGCAGAAACGCCAGCTTGTTTTGAAATACCTCCTTGTCCTACAACAACTTTCATAGTGCTATATCCAGTTATTGTAAAAGTTGCAGATGTATATCCACCTCCCCCCCCGGCACCTGTGTTATAAGCAGTAGCTGCACCATGACCTTGTGTTGCACCACCTGCACCCCAACATTCTATTGTTGCTTTTGTAAATCCCGAAGGAATTGGAACGATTTGGTCCGCACCTGTATAATAATAATAATATTTGCTTGGTATTTGTGCTATGTTACTTGTTAATGTTGCTATTAATACAATTCCGGAACCACCTGCACCCCCCCCACCACCATTACCATCACCACCTCCACCACTACCTGTGTTATTTCCTGATGATGAAGCATTTCCACCACCTATATTTTGGGCGTAATTTAAACCAGTTAAATCACTATTAATTTTTCCAACAGTACCACCACCACCAGAACCACCACTACCGCTTCCACCTATACCACCTATTGTTGCAGTTCCATAAGTTGATCCACCACCACCACCCGCCCAATAAATACTCGGATAAAGAGAAGATATTCCTGTTAACGTAGATAAGGCACCATTACCTCCTATCAAACTTCCTCCAGCAGTTCCTGCACCACCTCCACCACCAGATAAATAAGAAGATGCACCTTTACCTCCAGAATTACCTTGTCCTGATGTTCCTACACCTCCTAATGCACCAGCTGATCCATTATTACTACCACCACCACCACCAGAACCTCCTATCGCACCAACAGTTCCAGAATAAGCACCACCACCACCACCACCTACTGCATTAACATTATTAATTGTATTTGTTGTAAATGTAACTGTTGTATTTCCACCATTTTGACTAGTAGAACCATATCCTCCATTTGCAAGACCACCTGCACCTACAGTAATATTTACATTATCAGAAGTAGATAATGAAACCGTTTTTTGAACGAAACCACCTGCACCACCACCACCACCAACATAACCTGCACCACCACCACCACCAGCAATAGCAAGAATATAGATTGTTTGAACTCCACTTGAAGTTATAGCATTATTGGTAGTTTTTGGATTAAAATAACCAGCAATAGTATAATTACCAATAGAGGCAATAATATCATATCCAGAAAATAATATAGTTGTTGTTTGTGTAGAATAAACAAGTGTAGTAGAAGAAGCTGATGTAGTAAATTGATTAGAAGCAGTCATTGTAATATTATAGGATTTTCCACTAGTTAATCCTGTTATTGTTATTGAAGTAGCTGGAGCTGCAACCGTACCTGTAAAAGTATTAGAATTAGAATCTATAGCAGTATAACTATAAGATGTAACCACACCTGACGGTTTAGTAAACGAAAAAGTAAGACTTGTTGGTGTATTACTTGTTCCAGTTAATCCAGTAGGTGGAGATAATAAAGTATAATAATTCAATATACTCGAATAAACAGATGTTCCATAAGTTCCAACAGAATTCAATTTGATATTATAGAAATATCCAGAAGTCAAACTAGTAATAGTATAAGATGTTGCTTCCGCAGAAAATGTTCCTATTACAGGTATTAATATACTAGATATATCAATAGCATAATATCCGTAAGATAAAATAGTTTCAGATGGAGGTGTAAAGGATAATCCAATGCTCGTTAATGTATTTGAAGTACTAATGAGATTTGTTGGTGGATTTGGTGATGTTCCACTTGATAACTGAGAAGAAGCAATAGATGTTCCATCAGAATCGATTGATTGTATAGTAATATTATATGGTGAATTAGGAGTTAATCCATAAATAGTAATTGGTGATCCTGAACTTGTACCAGTATCTCCGCTATCTGTTGTAGCCAAATAACTAGTAATTGTTCCAATCGGTGGTGTAAATCCAATAGTAATAGATGATGCAGTAGATCCCGTTTGTGTGAGTCCAGTAGGTGGATTCGGAACAGAATTTGTTGTAATAGAATTACTTGATGAAGAAGCCGGTGATCTTCCAGCGCTATTTAATGCAGTAACTGTAAATGTGTATTGAGTATTAGAAGATAATCCTGTAACAATTATAGGTAAAGAAGATCCTGTTGCTGTTATATTACTAGGTGAACTTGTAACCGTATAAGATATTATTGCTATAACACCAGAAGGAGGAGTCAAATTGATTGAAGCTACTGTATTAGATATTGTTGTTGCAATAATATTTGTTGGAGGACTAGGTGCAGTTATTCCAGATACACTATTGGAAGGAGAAGAAGTACCATTATTATTAATAGCAACCATTGTAAAATTACTTTGAGTATTTGATGTTAAACCCGATGCTGTAATTGTAGTTACTTGATTAGACGCTGTTCCATAAGATAAACCACCTGAACGTATACTATAATAAGTACTCGTGTCCGCATATAATGAAGGAGTAAAACTAAATGTAATACTGTTATAAGTACTGCTGACTACTGCTAACAAAACAGGCGCAGGTAATACTGTAGAAACATTTACAAAATTCGATGGATTTGAACCACCAAAATTTCTTGCTATGATTGATAATGAATAAACCGTATTTGGTGATAATCCCGAAATAAGAAAAGAAGATGGTGTTCCATAACCTATTCCTATATTAGATGTATAAATGATAGTATTATTTCCCGAAGAACCAGTAAAACTTAATGTAATTGTATTTGTTGTTGAATTGATAACCGATATATTAGATGGTTTAGAAGCCAAAGTTGTCAAATAATAAAGATTACTTGATGGTGATGTTCCATAACTATTCGTTGCTGTCATTGTAAATGGATAGATAGTATTAGGTGTTAATCCGCTTAAATCAAAATATTTTTTCGAATAATCTATTGTTCCAACTAGAGTTGTCGAAGCATACAAATTAAATATTGTATCTGTTGTAAAACCCGATGGTGGCGTAAAAACAATGTATGTAGAATTTGCAGTATTATTTGTAGCTGCTGTAATAATAGGTGCTGATAATGGTGTAGTAGTAGATATTGTTGAACTAGACGCCGATGTAGTATATATTGTAGAATTAGTTGGTGCTGTAGGTGAAACAGAATAATAAGGATGTGTCGATGGTAAATTACCTTGTATTCCCCATTTCCAAGAAAGATAACCTTCTATTTTTTGACGATCCGTTGTAGAAAGTGACGTATTATAAATCAATATTTCTGACATAAAACCATTCAACGTACCACCATCAGCAGTACGTGGATTATTACATATAGTATAATATGTTATTGCAAAATTACCACTAGAAGCCGCACTTGTTATAGATGTTGTATTACCAATTTGTACGGTAGCATATTCATTTGTACCGTCAAACCAACATTCAAACAAATAAGGTGTAGAATAACTAGGTGGATTCTGGACTGTAAATGCACCATTTCTATAAGGACCTATACCCGTATTACTTTGACGTAAAAATCCCATAAACCCCACATTGTTGTAATCATCTACACCAGCACCATTGGAAAAACCTATTATTCTTGCAGAACCAGCAGACGAAGAATTCATAGAACAAACCCCAAATATTGTCATTTTATTATTCGTATTACTAATACTACCAGTCAACCATTGTGTTCCTGTAAAAGCGAGTGCGGGTTTACTATTTAATCCTGTAGTATTATAAGTAATAGGTGTATTTGCCGTAGCATTACGTGCTCCTCCAGATTTATCATACCATGTACTAATAGTAGAATTATTAGCAGGTTTTGTTCCTGTATTATTAGGATCATTTGCATCCATCCATAATATAAGTCCGGTTATTGAAGTAGGATTGAAAGTACTTTGGACGATTATAGAATAAGAATTGGTAAAATTCATAGAAAAATTATAGAGCGTTGCTGGTTTCAAACCAGTGACAACGATAGGGGAAGATGTTCCTGTAACATTGCTTATATTAGGAGTAGTTATCAATGTATATTGAGAAACACTTGCATTTCCTGTAACCCCTGTAAATCCAATAGTTGCTGAAGTAGATGTTTTGCTAATAATTGAAAGGTTTGTTGGAGACAATGATACAGTTGCAAAATTCAAACTACTAGACGCAGTAGATGTTCCCGAATTATTACTAGTTTTTATTGAAATAGAATAATTTGTATTTGGTGTCAATCCAGCCAAAAATATTGATGTAGCTGGGAAATAATTTGTGCCATATATATTTCCACTAGCGTCATAAGCAGTATAAAAGGTTTCTGTAGTTGCTCCTGTTGGTTCAGTAAATAGAATAGTTGCAAATGTTGTTCCTATAGAGCTAATTGTCAATGATGTTGGTGCGGACAAGATAGTTCCTGCAATAATCGTCGATGTTGTTGTATTTATAGTATTTGATGCATTTGATATTCCATAATTATCTACTGCTTTCAAAGAAATCGAATATGTTGCATTTTGTGATAATCCGGAAATAGTAATAGGGGAACTTGAGCTAAATCCTAAAATTCCGCCAGGATTAGCAGTTGCTACATAATAATTCACAGAACCATTAGGTCGTGTAAAACTAATTGTAATAGATGTAGGTGTACTATTAACAACATATAAATTCGTTGGTGGACTAATAATTGTATTTGTAGTTACAGGAAGGGTTGAATCACTCATTGTCGAAACACCTTGATTATTTACAGAATACATTGTGAAAGTATAACTAGTATTCGGTGTTAGTCCAGATACTGTAATAGGTGAAGAAGTTCCACTAGCTGTAATAGATCCAGGATTTGAAATTACATTGTAAGATGTGATTCTTCCATTACCTGGAGAAGTAGTAAAATATATATTTACAATTGTATTAGAGATAACTTGTGCGTTAATAGTATAAGGATAACTAGTAGACGGAGGATTTGGAAGCGTAGTAATATTTATACCATTAGAATCTTGAGAAACGCCATTTATATTAGTTGCTATTGTAGTAATATAATAATTCGTATTAGGAGATAATCCAGCAACATTAATAGTAGTTTTAGGATAGTAATTACGACCAAAACTTAGTCCATTAATAGAAGTATCATAATAAGTTCCATCAGAAGCACTAGTCGGTGGATTAAATGCGACAATTGCCGAATTTGTCGTAATAGATTTTATACCCAAAATAGCAGGCGATTGTAATGTAGTTGATTTATTTATTAATGTTATAGGTAATGATGAACCAAAAGCATTAGTGGCTTTCAAATAAAAATAATATTGAGTATTTGGAGTTAAATTTGTTGCTACTATAGTTTTTGTCGGATAACTAGTTGTTGCATAAGTAGTCGATCCGTAAAAAAGAGAGTATGTAGCATTAAGAAGAACATTAGATGCATCTGTGCTGGTATAATTTACTGTTACTGTTGTTGATGTACTTTTAACCGAATTTATTATTGGTTGAGTAGGAATACCTGTGTTATTTCCTAATAATGATGATGTGCTAACATAACTAATTATTACTATACCTAAACCACCAGAAGAACCATTTGCTCCCGAACCTCCACCTCCATAACCACCACCTCCACCTCCACCGAATCCATTAGTTCCTATTGTTCCATTCAAAAGTGTAGGTGATCCACCTGTTCCACCACCTCCAGTACCACCTGTTCCACCAGATTTAGCACCATAACTACTACCAGTTCCACCACCTCCACCACCTCCACCATATATTATACTATTTATAGTCCAAGTATAACCATTACCTCCAATACCACCATTACCACTATTATTAGTAGGAGACCCACCTGCTGTCAATGCACCACCACCACCTCCACCAGAAGTAGCTCCTGGTTGTCCTTGGTTTCCATAATAAGTTAATACTCCTGAACCTTTTGTTGCTGTTCCATAACCAGCATTACCCCAACCATTGGATCCACCTCCACCAGAACCACCATTTCCACCTCCTTGTCCTGAACCTGATATATTACTACCTCCATAACCACCACCATAAGCAATTTCATTAATAGTTCCACCAACAAAACTAGAATTACCTCCAGAAGTAGCAACTGTAGAAGATGATACTATTCCTCCATTACCACCATTACCTACTGTTATATTATAGGTACCAGCTGCTAAATTATTAATTGTACCTATACCAACTCCTCCTGCTCCACCACCACCAGCACCTTCATACGTAAGTAGACCATAACCACCACCACCACCACCACCTACTAATAACATATTAATAGTTACCGGAGAAGACAATGTGAATATTCCAGATGATGTAAAAGTATGTGTATATGTACTTCCACTTGGTGTAACTGTCCCTCCTGATCCTATTTGTGCTACACCAGTAGTAAAAGATATTGAACTAGATGAAATAGAATTACCTTTTGTACCAACAGAAATTATAGTTGCTGTGTAACTAGTTAATTCAGTCAATCCATTAATAGTTATAGGAGAACTCGTGCTTGTCCCTTGGATTCCTGTGTTTGTTGTAGCTATATATCCAAGTGGATTTCCTATTGGTGGTGTAAAACTTATTACAGCATTAGATGCCGAAGTACTTACAAGAGCCAAGTTTGTTGGTGGATTAGGAAGCATATTTGTTGTTATCGCGTTAGAAGGAGCGGATTGTACGGAAGTTCCTTGTGAATTTGTTGCGGTTGCTGTAAAAGTATATGACGTATTAGAAGTTAATCCAGTAACAGTAATAGGTAATGTCGTTCCCGATGCTGTTATAGATCCAGGATTACTTGTAAAAGTATAAGAAGTTATAGAACCAGTTCCACTAGGAGCCGTACAAGTAACACTAATTGCAGTATCACTTAGAGGACTTCCAGATACTGAAGTAGGAGGTCCAGGAACAGTAGTCAATGAAACCGAATTCGATGCGGATGAACTATTCGTTGAAGTTACGGAATTTACGGTAAAAGGATATATAGTATTTGATGATAATCCTGATATATTTATAAAAGAAGCATCAAAAGTAGCAGATCCATATATAATTCCACTAGAAACAGCATTGAATGAAGTATCACTAGTCGTTTCACTTGGTGAAGTAAATCCAATGACTGCTGTTGTTGTAGTAATGGAACTAGTTGTTCCTATGGTAGGTGTTGTTAAAAGTGTATTTAATAATAGTTTTGAACTTGGTTCGGATGTAGATGATTTTACTATAGTTTTTAATGTACTCGGAGAAGAAGAATAATAAGGATGTGTCGATGGTAAATTACCTTGTATTCCCCATTTCCAAGAAAGATAACCCTCTACTTTTTGACGATCCGTTGTAGAAAGTGATGTATTATAAATCAATATTTCTGATATAAAACCAATAAAAAGACTATCAAACGCAGTCATTCTGCTAGCAATCGAATAATTTTTAATATCAAAATTACCACTAGAAGAAGATGTAACAGTTGTAGTGCTGTTACCAACTTGTGCTGTAATATATACACTTGTTCCATCAAACCAACATTCAAATAATGTAGGTGTTAAATAACCGGCTGGGAGGGCAGGTGTTCCTGTAACCATGTTTCTAACAGGATGAAATCCTGTTCCAGTTCTTTCATAAGAAATATGATTATTATTAGCATAATCATTATTACTATTATTAACAAGACTTAAAATTCTAGCTGAACCATTAGAATTAGTATTTAAAGAACAAACTACAAATATTGTCATTGTATTATTACTATTTATAATACTACCTGTTAACCATTGTGTTCCTGTAAAAGTGAGTGCAGGATAACCAGTACTCAAACCACTAGTATTATAAGTAATAGGTGTATTTGCCGTAGCATTGTTTCCTAATCCAGATTTATCATACCATGTACTAATAGTAGAATTATTAGCAGGTTTTGTTCCTGTATTATTAGGATCATTTGCATCTACCCATAATATCATTCCGGATGAAGAAAGAGGAGGATTATAAGCAGTACCTGTAATATATGAAAACGTATTCGTATCTGTCATTGTCAAATAATATATACTGTTCGGTGAGAGTCCACTTATAGTAATAGGTGTTACAGAACTTGTTCCTGTAATTCCAGAATAACTATCTATAATCGTATAATTTGTTATTAGTCCATTTCCAATACTTGGTGGTGTAAAACTAACAACAGCTGAATTAGCCGTTTTACTTACAATTGCTAAATTCGTTGGTGGTAAAGGTACGGTTGTAAAAATTAAACTGGAAGATGCAGCAGACGTACCTGCTGAATTACTTGTTTTCAATGAAATGGAATAATTCGTATTAGATACAAGACCTCCTAAAAAAATCGATGTTGCAGGATAAACACTCGCTCCATGTAATAAACCACTTCCATCATAAGCCGAATAAATAGTTCCTGTTGTAGCACCAGTTGGTGCAGTTAAACTAACAGTTGCATATGAAGTATTTATTGAACTAGCTGTCATTATTGTGGGTTCACCAAATATGGTTCCTGTAATAATAGCAGTTGTTGTTGCTGATACACTACTTGATTCTAGTGATGTTCCATAATTATCAACTGCTTGTAAAGTAATAGAATAAGTGGTACTTGGAGATAATCCAGGAATAATAATAGGAGATGTCAAACTATATCCTAGAAACCCACCTGGGCTAGTAGTTGCAACATAATAATTGATGTTTCCTATTGCAGGAGTAAAACTCAGTGTTACAGAAGAAGGTGTTGTAGTCACTACAGATAAAATACTTGGTGAATTTGGTAAAGAATTCGTTGTTATAGAATTCGATGGTAAAGATGATGACAATGATGTTCCTTGTGAATTTGTTGCTGTTGCTGTAAAAGTATATGAAGTATTTGCAGTTAATCCATTAATAGTAATAGGAGAATAACCGCCAGATGCAGTTATATATTCTGGGTAGCTAGTTAAATTATAAGAATTTATAGCAGCGGTCCCAGTAGATTCAGTAAAACTAACACTTGCAGCTGTATTACTCAAAACAGTTGCAGATAAAGCAGTAGGTGGATTAGGTAATGTAGTTACTGTTACATTTGATACATCTGACTGACCTCCTACATTAAAAGAAGATACTGCTAATGTATATGTGGTATTTGGACTCAATCCAGTAACCAAAAAAGATGAATCATTTCCAGAACCAGATCCGCCAGCTGGAGTTGTTACTAGATTATATCCATTAATATTAGCGGTTGATGACATTATATAACTATATAACTAACAAAGGAAATTTTATAATGATGAAAACACATAAATATTTTGATAATTATTTATAAAAATATTTTTCGTAAAATTACTTATTCTACAATCTAAGTATATCGAACGGTTTTAGATCCATTATAATTTTGTAATATTTGTGCTGAAGACAAAGCAATATTATAACCACGGAATGCACCAATATATCCTTGAAAATAACCAGTACCATTCATATAACTACCCCCTCCAGTATTACCACATAAAGATAACCAAATAGTAGTAGGATAACTCTTTGTTACACTTACTTGTCTTGATAATGAACCATTGACATATTGATAAAGTATATTAGCTGTTTTGTCATAAACATTTGCAATATGATACCATCTATTAACAAGATATGCAGAAGTAGAAACACCATTACCAATAGCACTACCACTATAAACATACGATGTAAAATAACCACTACTATTCAATCCTAATTGATCGTCAGACCATCCACTAAATCCATTTTGTCCGTATTCAAAAATTAAAGTAGCGTTTTTAGTAATTGTCGGATAAACCCACATTTCATAAGTGAAAGAAGTTAAGAAATTACTTCCAAATCCAGTAGCACTATTTCTCCATAAAAAATTCGTTGAACCATTCAAAGAAATAACTTGAAATCCATTGATTGTAGTTGTTGTTATATTTGTAGTTGTAAAATTTGTATTATTGTAAAAAGTATAATTAAATGCATTTGCAGTTTGATCGGTCCACGTACTACCAGTAACACCCAATGTAGAATCTAAATTTATAATTAAACTTGTTGTTACATATGTGGGTCCTAACAATGGTGGAACATTTAATGTTGATCCAGTAGCATATGACGTAATACCGCTAGTAAATGTTATTATAGTATTAGTTCCCGATACTGATGTAATATATGTTCCACTTCCTGAAAAATTAGAAGAATTAAAAGTTGAAGTAGGAACAGATATAATAATAACACCACTACCTCCAGCACCACCTGCAGTTACAGATTGAAGAGCTCCTCCTCCTCCTCCACCTGTATTAGCTGTTCCTGAGTATACAGTTGAATTAATAGTTCCTGCAGCACCACCACCTGATCCTCCTAGTCCGGCAGTTACTCCTCCAGTTACAGAAAAGGACCCGCCACCTCCTCCACCATAATAGGATCCTGTTATAGGAATTAAAACACCAGCACCGCCATTTCCAGCAACAGTAGTTGATGTACCATTTCCACCGATACTTCCTGCTCCTCCACCTCCACCAGATGGATATGGACTAGCATTAAAATTCCCCGAATTACCACCTGAATTACCATAAACATTACATCCTGAATATGATTGTTGTATAGATGAACCACCAGCTGGTCCGGGAGTATTTACAGAATATGTACCACCACCACCCGAACCACCAGAATTTCCAATACCAGTACTAGCATTTGCTGCGCCTCCTCCTCCTCCTTTTGCTATAATTGTATTGGAAGAATAAACCAATGAAGAGTCATTTCCTGTAGATCCAATACCACTATTTGGATTACCACCGGATCCACCAGTACCAACAGTAGCTATGAATATTGTTCCTGAAGGAATTGACAATCCTAAATTATAAACAACTCCACCACCTCCACCACCTCCTGCAGAACCACCACCACCACCTCCTACAACTAAAAATGACATATTATTTGTATTCTCTATACTTTGAGATACTGCTGGATAAACCATTATTTGAGTAATCCCTACAGGACAATTGAATGTAAATGTCAAGTTATAAGTTCCCGCAGCAGAATTCATAAAATCCCATGTGTATGTATTCCAATAAATATTCGAATTCGTTAATCTTGATGTATAAGTATTACTACCAATTGTAATTGTAAAACTACCAGTAAAAGTACTTAAAACTGCAGCTGAAAAAGATATCGTATAAATAGCCGAATATAAACTGATTATTTGAGACAATACAACAGTCGTTGTAGTAGTAGTATAGAAGAATTGTCCGTAAGGACAAGCATTTAAATTATAAGTTGCACCGCCAGTGCCATTCAAAATATAATAAGATCCAGAACCAGTAACCGACCAACCTGTAGGAATAGTATTTAAAGTAGATGCGCTATTAGAACTAACAACTGGACTTGCAAAATTATAATTTCTAACTACAAAACTTTCTTTTAATATAGGGAATGCAATTGCGACAATACCACTTCCACCTGCTCCTCCAATACCATTCCAAGCACCACCACCACCACCTCCAGTATTTATACCTCCTGCACCTCCTGCACCATTACTTGTAGCTCCAGCACCCCCATTATTATATCCGGTACCTCCTAATTGAGAAGTACCGGTACTTGGATTAGCTCCACCACCACCACCACCTATACCACCATTTTGATTATAAGAACCATTTACAGAACCACCACCACCTCCAGCCCAATAATAAGATCCTAAATTAGATTTACCTATTGGAATATAATCTTTAATTCCAGGTAAATTACAAATGATTCCTGGACCTCCGTAATTAACGGCAGAAGGAGGACTACCACCTGCACCACCACCACCACCACCATTTTGACCTGCAGATGAATTAAAAACGGCACCACTATTTGCAAAATTATTACCAATATTATTTCCTGTTCCATTAAGACCGTTTCCAGCACCATTATCTCCACCTCCACCACTTCCACCTGAAGATGCTGATACAGTAGGATTTCCACCACTACCATAACCACCACCATAAGCAATTACATTACTTGAAGATACAGAACTAAAATTAACATAACTATTATATCCCCGATTACCTAAAGCATTACCACCTGATGCAGCACCACCAGAACCAACAGAAGCAGTTATCGTTGTTGATCCACTCGGTAATGTTACTGGCATCATAACAACACCACCTCCACCACCACCTGCGCCAGCATAGGATGATCCAGAACCACCTCCACCAACTGCAAATACATAACAATAATTGAAACTATTACAATTATAATTCAATGTATATGTTGTTGTTAATGGTGTAATAGTTGAACTAGTAAAAAAATAAACGTTATAACTTACACCATTTGTAAGACCTGTTCCAATAGAATATGTATATCCTGGTGTAGAACTAGCACTAATAGTAGGTGGAGCAAACAATATATTAGTGATTGTGAATATCATTGTTGTCGCAGTTATACTTGATAATGTTAATATTGGTTTTATAGGTGAAGTAACTACTGTAATTGGAACCGAAGGACTAGATGATACTACAGGACTATATCCAGTTAAATAATAACCAGCTGGATAATTTGCAACTAATGTAATTGGATATGATGTGTTATATGTAAGACCAGTAATCGTATAAGCAGAAGATGTTCCAGATCCTGTTCCAAAATTTGATGTATAACTTGTTGGAAATATTCCTCCACAACTAGAATCTACAAAACTCAATACAACACTTGATGTAGTTAAACTTACTATTCTCAAATTTGTAGGAGGGTTAAATACAGGAATTATATTGATATTTGTAAGGGATATGCTTGAATTTATAGCTGTATTCAAATATGTAACTGGTACAGAATAATAAAAATTCATTGCATAATTACCCGGGCTTGATATAGTAAATGGCATAGTTACTGAATTCCATGAAGTTATAGAATTTGCTAACGTAGTAGATGTAGAAAAATTATTAATCATAGCATTCAAATTAATGTAAGATGGATCAGTTATTGCCTTGGGTATAGTAGAAAAAGTTAAATTATAATTTCCTGTATTATTAAAAGTTAATACTTGAGAAAGCATACAATATGGTGTTGTAGTATAAGTTCCATTTACTTGGACGACAATCGCTTGAAATGTTCCTGATGGCATAGTAGCTGTAAAAAATGTATTTGAACCATTTGCAATAGCTACTGCCGCATTTGAATAATTGATACTCCAACCAGGTATAGAGGAATAATTGAACCCAGTGGATTTTATAAACCCACTATTTACATAATATGTAAATCCATTTGTAGTTTGAGAAGGAATATTGAAACTAGCGTCAATAATAGGGAAATTATTTGATGCACTACTATTGTAAAAATAACTATTTGTACTTATGTAGAGACCTGAACCACTAGTAATACCTAAAAATGTACTATTGCTATTGATAGATATTGAACTACTTGCGGAATTAAGAGTTACAGAAGAAAAAGTAGCTCCGTAATCGCTAGAACAATAAAATGTTGTCGTAGAATTATGAATATATACATATTGACCGGTTGTATCACAAACAATTCCCGAATAATTACCCGATGGTAAATAAGTCGTTAAAACTGCAGTAAAAGATACTCCAGCATCATTTGAAGTATAACATAATCCACCATATGTAGTAATATAAATATATTGACCGTTCAAAGAGACAGCAATACCCGAAACATTTGATACACCACCTGGAGAATATTGAGTAGTGGTAGTTGTAGATAAATTATACGAATATGCTTTCCCAGTAGATGTTGATGTAAAATAAGCGATTGAACCAGCAATATTACATATTATATTATTGACATTTGCTGCAATTGTTACAATACTCGACCATGTTACTCCAAAATTCGTACTATAATAAATTCCGCCATTTGTGCTATCTGTTACAAAAACGTTTATTCCGGATATAGAACATGCAATACTAGTAATATTTGAACCCAGACTTACAGCCGTAAATGATGTTCCATAATTAGAAGAATAATAAACCCTTCCAATATTATTACAAGCAACATACATATATTGTCCTGTATCACTCATTGCACTTTGTGATGCATTTGAATCGGTTATTATTTTATTAAATGTTCCACCTGAATTTGTAGAAACATAAATACCGTTTCCGTAACATCCTACACATATATATTGTCCGTAATAATTGAATGCTGGCTTGGTAGCACCAGATGCAATCGTTACAAGTGTTGATGTATTTGTATTTTGTCCGAATATTTGATTAACGGCCCCTGAAAAATTTGACAAAACATTGTTTATCAAATAATTTGTATTAGATATTGTATTATTAATTGTGAAATTAGAAGTAGATGAATTCGTAATAGTAATAGGATTGAAAATATTTAAAGGTAATACGGACATTGTATTGAAAATAGATGTATTTGAACCCGTATTTAAAATATTCAAAAGGATGGAACTAGAAGAAGCAGAAACCAATTGATATACGAAATTTGTTGGATTTGTTAATCCTATTATTTTTGTTGGTAAAGATGTTCCATAAGCATTTGTTGCAGTCAAAAAAAATGGATATTGTGTATTTGGGGCCAAATTAGTCAAACTAATAGATGTTGCAGGATAAGTAGCTGTTCCATAAATAGTACTTCCATTGTAAAGAGAATAGGTAGAACCAGTAGTGACATTGGTTTGTTGTGCGTAATTAATGGTTAATGTAGTAGTGGTTGAAACAATAGATGTTACTGTTGGTGGAGATGGAATTCCTGTATTAATAGATGATGCGGAAGGTGTACCTGTAAATGCAATAATGACAATACCTGAACCACCAGCACTTCTTGAATTAGAATTATTATAAGAACCACCTCCTCCACCACCAGTGTTTGCACCTCCATTTCCTGGTGCGCCATTATTATTTTGACCTGCACCTCCTGAGTTCAATGCGGATCCACCAGCGCTTCCTCCTGGCAAACTTGCAGAAAATTGTACTCCTCCACCACCACCACCTAATCCACCATTTCCACCCGATACTGTACTAGTATTTGATATAGATCCACCTCCTCCACCACCCCAATAATAAGTTCCATATGATGTTCCTGAAGGTGAAAAATCTTTTATACCATCTAAAGTACATTGTATTCCATTTCCTCCTGCTGGGCTTACTGTTGATGAACCTGCTCTTCCAGATGTTCCTGCACCTCCACCACCACCTTGAGCACCATTACCATCCTGTCCACCACCAGCATTTGCATAAATATAAGAAGAAAGAATACTTCCTGAAGGATTAATATTTGCATTTGTAAGAGCTGATGCTAAACCACCACCACCTCCACTTGCATTATTATTACTATTAACACTTGCTGAACCATAATTACCTCCACTAGCTCCTCCACCTGCTGTAATATTATATGAAGTTTGAGATGAAAAAGTTACTGTTGTATTTGATCCAGATACACCATTACCATTTGCGCTTGTAACAAGACCACCTGCACCAACAGATATAGTTATTGTACCTGTTCCTGTAGGAATTGATACTGGTAACATTATAACACCACCAGCACCACCTCCTCCACCTCCATTACAACCACCAGCACCCCCACCTCCTACAGCTAATACATATATTGTAACAGTTCCAATAAAATTATAATTAATAGTATAACTTATTCCTGTATTCTTAAATACATAAACATTATAAAGAGAACTACCAGTAGTAGATGTTCCAGTAATATCACTAGATTGAAAATTTACTACTGATAATGATAATATATTACTTGAAATTGTTGTTGCACTCACTGAAAATGAATCTCCTGAAAATACTCCATTATTATTTACTGCAATAATTGTTGTTGTATATGTTGTTCCTGATTTCAATCCTGTTATTGTTATTGGAGAACCTGTTGATATTGCTTGTGCTCCTGTATTTGTGGTTGCTATGTAATTTGTAACAAAAAAACTCGTAGATGGAGTGAAACTTATAGTTATTGTAGATGCACCTACATTTGTAACAAATAAATTAGTTGGGGGTTGTATTCCAACCGTTGCTGTTTGTACTGATGATGAACTACAAGTACCAACGCTTGAAAACATATTTATTCTATTAAAATAACTATATAATTAGATGGTGAATTAAATTATATTTTATAGCGTATATTATATACTCTTTATTCTAAAATGCAATTTAGTTCAAAAAATATTTTATTTTATATGTTTGGTGCTTCTGTAATCATTATAACAAGTTATATTGTAAGCAATTATAAAAAAACATTGGAACCGAATGATGAGAACGAAATGATTAAAAAATATTTATTGAATGATTCCCCTCTTTACGGATATAATCGACCTAAACTATGGATTCATACTAAATATGAAATCAATTCTAGAAAATGGAAGAGTTTTTATTCGAGAAATACTGCGGATTTGAATCAACCGTACATTCATTTGACAATTAAAACAATTATCGATCACTGTGGTGATGATTTCAACATCTGTTTGATAGATGATGAAACATTTAGTAAATTAATTCCTTCTTGGGATGTTGATCTAAATACAGTAGCTGAACCTATGAAAACACATTTTCGTCAATTAGGTTTGGCACAATTGGTTTATTTTTATGGTGGAATGATTGTTCCTAATTCTTTTATTTGTACTCGTAATTTGAAAACCCTTTATGATACTACTACAGAAAAACCATTTGTTTGTGAAGCCATTAACAATACATTGAATAATCGGGATCAAAAAAGAAGATTGGCATTTGTTCCTGATATGTACTTTATGGCTGCAAAAAAGAATGATCCTGTCATTTTGGATTTGGTAGAATATTTGAAAGGATTGAATAGATATCCCCATTTTTCGAGTGAAATGGATTTTGTAGGTTATGTTTCTCAATGGTTACTTGAAAATATCCAAAAACAACGTTTGAATCTTATTGGAGGTGAAATTATTGGTGTAAAAACACAGGATAACAAGACTATTTTGCTAGATAATTTGATGGAAGAGGAGTTTTTGAAAATTAGCGATAAAAGTGTAGGGATTTATATTCCAGCAGATGAAATACTTTCTAGACCTAAATTCCAATGGTTTGCAGTTATGCCTTCTGAAGAATTATTGAAAACAAATATGATTATTACAAAATATTTAATGGCTTCTATTGTAGATACTAGTGATATGTATACGAAAAAAACGGAAATCAAAAGTATTGTGAGTATTTAATCAGGGGAACCACGTCACGTTCCGACCCCCCTGAAACTCAGGGAACCTACGGTTCCCCTGAAACCCCTCCCTCTCAAGGGAACCAATGGTTCCCCCTGAAACCCCCTCCTTTAATAATGGTATTTATATTGTATTTGATATTAATCATTTGGTTAACATCAAGTTGTTTTCTTTTAAGGGAGGGGGGTCAGGGGAACCGTAGGTTCCCTGACCTGATCTGATTACAATATTGTTCTCAAAGATTCTTTTTGTTCGTCTGTCATTGTATCCGGGAATTTTACGTCAAATTCTATAATCATATTTCCTACAGTTTCATCTTTCATCATTCCTAATCCATTGATTATTTTTTTACTTCCTGGTTTAATTACATTATTTCCTGTATTATTATTCATACAAATTCGCTTTCCATTCAAATGGTCGAATTCAAATGTAAATCCACATAATGATTCTTTCAGCGTTATTTTTTTAGATAAATGCAAATCCATACCTTGTCTAGTAAATTCGGTACTATTTTTGACATTTACTTTGATACGTACTTCGCCCTTTACTTGATTATTAATATTATGACCTTTTTCTCGAATTACAATAATTTCATTATTATCTATTCCCTTAGGAATATTCAAAGTAAATACTTCATTTTCTGTGGATTGGATATTATTCAAAACATTAATACGATCTATATTAATTTGTACGGCACAACCATGATACGATTGTTCCAATGTTATTTCAATGGATTGGTTAATAGGTTCAGGTCTATTAAAAGAATGAAACATTTCTGTATGAAAATTTACACCATGACCTCCGCCACCTCCACTATGAAAAATACGAACACCAGGCATTCCACCAAAACTTACACCACCTGGCATTCCGTGCATACCATGCATTCCAGGCATACCAGGAAATCCTCCTCCACCCCCACCCCCAAACATCATATTAAAAATATTATGTATATCAGACATATCCTGTTCCATATTATTAGAACCGTTTCCAAATTTCAATTGCATATCATATTCGTTTTTTTTTCCAGGATCACTCAACGTATCAAATGCTTCATTAATTTCCTGAAATTTTTCGGTAGTATCTGAATCTTGATTTCTGTCTGGATGATGCAATAGAGAAAGTTTTCGATATGCCTTTTTGATTTCTGTATCGTCAGCATCACTTGAAATTCCCAAAACATCATAAAAATTTGGCATTTCAAGTATTTATAGAATACATATTCTACAATAATGGTTTTATATAATTTATAATAAAATATATAAATCTATTTCGATTATATTAATAATCAAAATCACAAATAATATGAGTAATAATACATTTATTACGAAATACAAACCCTATTTTATTGATGATTTTTATTTAGATGAAAATTTGATTTCTGTCTTGAAAACATTTATAGAATTAGATCAATTGAATTTGTTATTTGTTGGAACTACTAGTTCAGGTAAATCATCACTATTATATGCTTTAATAAGAGAATATTACAAATTGAATAAAGATAGTTCATTACCAGAGAATAATATTTTATTCATAAATAATTTGAAGGAACAGGGAATACAATATTTTCGGAATGAAATGAAAACATTTTGCCAAACCCATAGTTCTATTTATGGTAAAAAAAAATTGGTTATTATTGACGATTTAGATAATATAAACGAACAAAGTCAGCAAGTTTTTCGTAATTATATTGACAAATACAAACATAATATCCATTTTATTTCCGTATGCACCAACGTACAAAAAGTAATCGAAAGTATTCAGTCTAGATTGCATATTTTGAATATTTCACCACCTCTTCCAGAGCAAATACATGAAATTGTAGATAAAATTGTAACGAATGAAAATATTCTTTTAGATAGAGAATCAAAAGAATATTTGATAATGATTTCAGGTGGTTCTATTCGTGTATTAATTAATTTATTAGAAAAAATATACATATTAGGAGAACCTGTCAATATCGAATTATGTAAAAAAATTTGTTTCAATATTTCTTTTAAAGAATTTGAATTGTATTTGAATTGTATACAAAATAATGATTTACAAGGTGCTATTAAAGTAATGTATAATATTTATGATTACGGGTATTCTGTGATAGATATTTTGGATTATTTTTTCGCCTTTATAAAATTGACAAATATGATCGATGAAGAAACAAAATATAGAGTCATTCCTTTTTTATGTAAATATATTACTATTTTTCATAATATACATGAAGATGTTATAGAAATTGCCATTTTAACAAATAATCTTTATAATTTGATACATGATAATAAAATATAATTATTATAAATCAATTTAAAAAGAAAACATTATTTTATGTAACGAAGTATGTCATCTAATAATATTGAATCACAACCTTCTAAAAAGGAAAAACGAACATATAAAAAGAAACAATCTACTGAACCAGCATTTGTTTCAGTAGTGCCAGGACAACCAGTTTCAACAAAAACAATACCTCAATCCAAACCAGTAAAAACACAAAAAAAAGAAATAGTAACTCAACCAGTAGTCCAACCAGTAACTGTAGAAGTAAAAATTGCTCCGCCTACATTACCAGAAGAATCTACCCCCTTATCAAATACTTTTGTAGAGAAAAAAGTAGAAGTTTCTAAAAAACAGGAGGAATATGATGATGACGAAGATTATCTTAGTAGATTGGATACTATAGTAAGATCTGTAGTAGAAAAATATATCGATCGTTCTATGTTTGGAAAACAGAAATATGGAACAACATTAGATCGTGACGATCTGAATATTTTGGATTGGATTAATCATACACAAGAAGAACTTATGGACGCAACTCTTTATTTAGAAAAACTTAAAAAGACACTTATAGAACATTCTATTCGAAGTACTATTTATGCAAATAGTGTTGCAAATGCAAATGCAAATAATTAAAAATGTAATTATAATAACCAAAAGTTTGAATTAATATAATAAAAATAACATATTTAGAGTAGTTATTTTATTATTTGAAATAGAATAAAATTGATATTAATATAAATACTAATATCAATATTTTGCGTAGTAAAAGATAATTATAGTTTCGTCTGATTTTTAAATCACTACTATATAAATGTCTTCAAATTTATTTATTGCGAATATCCCAAAAGATTTTTTATTTGAATTACTTGATAAAATATGTATTAAAACAGAAAAATATTATTTATTTGATTTGAATGCTTTTAAAAAAATGGTTTTTCATGAATATTACGATGATTTCAAAAAAAAAATAAAACCTTACTATAAATTGAGTAAAAAGTTTTATATTGAGCGTAAGTTGGTTTATAGTTCTTTTACAAATATTATACGCCAAATATGTAAAAGTAATAATATTATGTTTACATCGAAAATAAAGTATAATGAATCGATTTATAATATTGATTATTACATATACTTTTCAGGGAACCTACGGTTCCCCTGAAACCCCTCCCTTAAAAAGAAAACAACTTGATGTTAACTAAGGGAACCTACGTTACGTTCCGACCCCCTTGAAACCCTTCCCTCTCAGGGTAACTAATGGTTGACAATTAAAGGAGGGGGAACCATAGGTTCCCCTTAGGCGCTAATTTTTTTAGTAGGAATTTCTACATCTACTACATATATCGAATTTTCGGTCATAATTATATACTCCTTTCCTACTTTGTAAATTTTTGCAATAGGACTAGTATATTCTTCTTCGCTTTTTACCAATAATTTTTCTTGGTTTTCTTCTTTTACTCCGATAAGGACTGTCTTATCCAAAGATTGAGTCCAATAATCAAGCATAATAGGCTTATCTTCAACAATTGATAATTTTGCTGCATGTTCTAGAGTACTTTTTTCTGGTAAACGATATCCATTAGGTGTCGTAACATTTGTAGTAGTAGTAGTAGTAGTAGTAGAGCTCATTTGTTATGAAATATAAATTATATGTTAGATTTTACTTTAAATCCTTCTACCGAATATTATATTATTTTATATATTATTTTATGTGTTTTCCTAAAATAATATGAATATAAACATATTGTATCAAATCATTATATGAATGTTGAGTAAAATCGAAAAGCAAACTATTATTGATGCATATGTAACCATCCTAAACAATTATTTTTCTAGTTTTATGGAATCCGAAATATGTTGTCAAGAACAGAATTATTATGTTAATGTTAATTTTGATAGCCAAATTAATCGTAATTTATTCATAGGTTTATCAATTATCCATAGAATTTTCGAATATGTATTACTAAAGACTAAGAATGTAAGTTCTACTTATTACTATACTAATGATTCAATATCATATTATTTAGAATATTTAGAACAAATCTATAAATCAAATTATTCTTATAATTCAAATAATCTAGATACAGATATTGTTCTATTCGTTTATAAAAAAACAATTTTAGAATTGTTTGATAATGATAGTAAAAATAATAACATAAACATAGGAGGAAAAAGTATATTATCTAATATTATCCAATCAAATAGCAATTTCAATAATCTAGAACATATCCCTAAACAATGTCTCAAAGATTTTTGTTTTTCAATATTTAAAATTACGAATTTACTATTATCATGGAAAGATACTATACAAATAAATAGTATCAAAAAGAATAAATTTTCTTATATTTTAAGAATAGAGGCGTGTTTAAAATTATTAGATAGTTTTATGAAAAATATTGATAATTTAAATGTATTAATAGAATATTTGGAAATTTTTTATCAACATATTCATATCTCTCATCCTGTATGGATTAAATTATTAGAAGAAATTATATTGGATAAAAAAAATAAAAAAAAGGATTTTAAAGACGTGGAAAGTTTTTTATTGTTTTTTAATATGGAAAAGGGGAATATACAAGAAAGCATAGACAAGGGGGATTTAAATCATGTTATCAACAAACTCAGGGGAACCGTAGGTTCCTCCTGAGTTAATATCAAGTTGTTTTCTTTTAAGGGAGGGGTTTCAGGGGAACCGTAGGTTCCCTGAGTTATCGTTTTCTTTCTTAATTTTGTTTTTTTAATTTTAGAAGCAACAATCTCATTTTTTACAATAATATTATTATATTCGTCTTCTAATATTTTTTTTATAAAATCAAATACAAATCTCAAAATACGTTCAGTACAATTTCCAACAATTAAACAACTCCCTGTTCTAAAAATCATAAATGATATTTCTGTATATTTACTATAATCATTCAATTCACTCATCTTCATCTTTCTATCTTCTAACATAATTTGACCGTTTTGTAAATCTTTATCAAATTCTAGGCTATTATTAAAATAATATTTGCATTTTACACCTGGATAACTACAAGGATCATACGCGCTTTCTATTTTATATTTCTCACTTTTCAAAATATGATATAATTTATCTCGATTTATGTAAAAACCGCAATTGAAATTTGAGTTAATCAATACATTTTCTTCTGTATCTGTTTCTAAAAAATCCAATTTTGTTTCTACAAATGGTTGAACGATTTCCAAAACCATTCTTTTTATGGTTTCCAGATATTCAGGATTTAATATTCCGGGTATTTCTAATTTTCCAGTATTGAAAACCTTTACATGAATTTCGCGAAACGTATCTTTATATTTGAATCTCACGATAATAGCAAAACAATTATAAAATGCATTTTTGACTTTTCCGCGACAATTCATAATGTCTTTCTTTGATATTCCTACTGTTATTTTCCGTTCATCTTTATATTTTATACGCTTACCCTTGGTTGAATCGACCTGTTTAATAATATGTTCTTTAAAATAACCAATATTTTCTAATTTTATTTTATATTCTTCGTATTCTTCTGGTGTTTTAGATACAATCTTGATTTGTTTCTTCACTACTCCATTTGTTGGTAACCAATATTCAATAATTGGAATTTTCCAAAAAATATTATGAATATCGATTTCTTGATTCAAAAAGAGAACCTTGGTCTTTGTAGAAATATATAATTCATCATAATCGGGTAGATCCTTTATAAAAACTTTATTTTCATCCTCATTTTTATGATCTATCATTTTACCCTTGTTATTATTATTGTTATTATTGTTATTATTTTCTAATATATTTTCATTTGATTTCAAGGAAGATTTCATATTTGGATTATTTGACGTTTCTTCTACATTTGTCAAATAATTCAACCATTCTTCGTCAACATTCAACATAATTATAACTGTTAATTGAATAAGGACTTAAACCTTTTAAGTTGTTTCAATTTTTTATTTGTTTACTCGGAAATATTCTTTCTCATATGAAGTATAAAATATTGTAATATATGATTTATATTACAATCATTTGAATGCATAACCGTTTCTGTAATTACAAAAAAATTATTATTTAATAATTCGGATTTTTTTCTAATTATGTAATTCAAATAATTTTTTAAAATTGTTTTTTTATCTATATTGTATTTTATACTTATATCATTCAAAAATTCTTTCCATTTATTCGTATTATCATTTTTTTGGTTTTTTTCATTTTCAATAAATGTATGAATATTTTCCCATAATTTATCAGTCACTATATTTTCTTCCCATATTGAAATTTTTTTTTCATTATTACTAATACTTTGATTTAATTGTATAAAATTTATCATACTTCTTATGTCTGAATTATATATTTTTTGTATTCTATCTATAGCTAAATCCGTAATTTCTAAATCCTCATTTTTTGTAATATTTTTTATAAATTTATAAATATCGTCTTTTGGTAATTGATTGAAACGAACACAAATAAACTCATTTTTTAATGATTCGTCTATTTTACTTATATAATTACATATTAAACAGAATCGAACATTGTAACAAGACGATTGTAATAAATATTTCAATGCTTGTTGTGCGTTTTTTGTCATATAATCAACTTCATCTAATATGACGAATTTTAACCCTTTATCAAAGAAATTATTGGATTTTACAAATTGATGGATATGACTACGTATAACATCTATACCTCTTTCATCGGATGCATTCAAATGAATAACTGTCCCTTTATTTTTTTGATTGTATTTTATCTGATATTCATTTATAATATTTATAATGGTTGTCGTTTTACCTGTACCTGGAGGACCGTAAAAAAGCAAATTAGGAAAATAATCCTTTTCTAAAATATTTTTGAATATTTTACGGTTTATAGGATCTAACACAATATCGTCGAATTTTGTAGGTCGATATTTTTCTACCCATGGAATTGTATTTTTCATTGGGATGGATGATATATGTGACATTATTATTATATTTGAGAATACTTTATGTTTTTTGTTGGAATCTATATTTTACTATTATTGGCAAAAACATTTTTGGAAACGATATAAAAATTCGAGAATATTAAAATATTATACCAAAATTTGAAATGAGTACAAAAAAATCAAAAATAAAAAAATCAGATACAACAAAAATAGAAAATGAAAAAACGTCTTTACATAATATTGTAATGAGTATTGAAGAAAATAATATTGATGCTGAATCAGTAGACAGTATCAAAAAAAAGGGGAGAAAACCAAAAGGGGGTAAGTTATTAGCAAAAACTGTAAATGCGAACTTATCAGTCAATCAGATTGTAAATGTTATTTTACATTTGAAGTGTTCTTTGAAAGATTTGAATGAACATAATAACAAATTGAATAATATGGTTAAATATCCATTGTCATACAATCCTGATGTTCCCCCTAATATTATGACATATAGCCATGATTTATCCGTCCATTTTTCTGAATATAAAGAAAAAATAGAGGAAAATCAAGAAAATACAAAAGAAATGATAAAACCCGCATATTTTGAAGGTAAAGTTAATCAAATTTGTTCTTCTTGTAATAAATCTTTTGAACCAGAAATTGACATTGAGGATGAAGATGCTGAAATTAGTATCAAAGATATCAATCAGAAATTGAAAAAATTAAAAGTGAACCTTTACAAAGATGTGAATCCTGATAAAAAGGCTGCTTGTTTTTGGTGCACTTATGATTATGATAATCATCCTTGTTATATACCTAAATATGAATCGAATGGTAAAATGTATGGTTACGGATCATTTTGTCGTCCAGAATGTGCCGTTGCATATCTAATGAAAGAAAGTATTGATGATTCTATGAAATTTGAAAGGTATCATTTATTGAATCATATTTATAGTAAAATATATAATTTCAAAAAGAATATTAAACCCGCACCAAATCCTTATTATTTACTAGATAAATATTATGGAAGTCTTACTATACAAGAATATCGTAAATTATTAAAAACAGAACATATGTTGTTAGTAATTGAAAAACCGATGACTCGAATATTGCCTGAATTACACGAGGATAACGAAGATTTTATAATAAATATTTATGGTGAAAAAATATCTAAAAATACAAATACATCAGGTGTTTATAAAGTAAAAAAACCTTCTGATAAATCAAAAGGTCCTACTAAATCATCTATTATTAAAGAAAGTTTTGGATGTAGAGAATTATAATTGCGACATTATTTTACGAGGATAAATATATTCATGGAAAAAGAAGTTCGGGAAAATTGGTATTGTTATATTTTACGTAATAAACATCCACAATATGCCAATTTGACATATAATGGTTCTACAAATAATCCAAAGCGGAGACTTAGACAACATAATGGTGAAATAAATGGTGGTGCAGTATATACAAAAAAAGCACCTGCTGGTTGGGAAATATATTTTTTGATGACTGGATTTCCAGATCATAAAAATACTCTTTCTTGTGAATGGCGAATAAAACATACAGAAGGAAAACCGAGGAGTCAAAGACCCCCACAACATCGTGGAACTAAGGGGAGAATAGTTGCAATGAATGATATTTTACAATTAGAAAAATGGACTCAACAGTGTCAATATAATAATTGCGATCATCAATTTACAATTTATGTAGCAGACGATGTTCTCCAATATATTGATTTGGATTTATTACCGAATAATATAGTTTATGGTGGTCCAACTGAAACATTTTTACAAACAATATAACACTTTTTACATTTTGGATTTATTATAATCAAAAATGTAAAAGATAAAATATAAACAGGATGAAAAACAACATAAAGTTCTTTTTATTTAGATAGATATTTAGTTTCTATAAATGGCGTTTGTTTCATGTTTTTTAATGGGTGGTTTAGGTAATCAATTGTTTCAAATATTTACTACTTTTGCTTATTGTTTAAGATTCAATAAAAAAATTGTTCTTCCTTATACTAAAATTCTTACAGTGGGTGTAAATCGCAATACATATTGGGATTCATTTCTGTATAATTTAAAATTTTATACAACATTCAATCATACATATTGTTTAAAGAATCAAGATTTATTAAATTTTCAACAATATAGAGAAAAAAATCACAATTATTTGAAAATACCTGAAATAAATAATACTAATTTTTTATTATATGGTTATTTTCAAAGTTATAAATATTTTGAAGATAAATTTGATGAAATCATATCCATTATCAAATTAGAAGAACAAAAAAAGGAAATTATTAAAACCTACCCTGAATATTATTCAAATAATAATACTTATATTAGTATGCATTTTCGTCTTGGAGATTATAAATTAAAACAACAATACCATAATATTATTTCTTACGATTATTATTATAATGCATTATCTCATATTTTTTGTTTTATCGATACAAAAATACCAGTTATAATATTATATTTTTGTGAAGAAGAAGATAATTATATTATAGATCCTATCATCGAACAACTAAAAGAAAAATTTCACTTTTTTACCTTTTTAAAGGTAGATGATAATATTGAAGATTGGAAACAAATGTTGATTATGAGTAATTGTCATCATAATATTATTGCAAATAGTAGTTTTAGTTGGTGGGGAGCATATTTTAATAATAATAAAGATAAAGTAGTTTGCTATCCTTCTCAATGGTTTGGTCCATTAATGAATAATAATGTTAATGATATGTTTCCTGATAATTGGGTAAAAATTAAATAAATGTTGTTTTTACACTTTTGTAAAAAATTGATTTGTAAATCAATATAAAAATAATTCGTAATAACTATTAACTATTATTATTGATATAATACTTTAATCGAAGAAATGTCAAGATTCTCTGAATATAAATCTACTCATGATGCTGTTATGTCATTGCCTTTTATTAAAGATTTAATGGAGACAAATAAACGGTTAAAAAAGGAGAATCGTGCTTTAAAATATCTGATGTTTTCTAGCGATTATTGTTCTAATAAGAGAGATTGTAATTGTATCAGTAAATGTTTTGACTCGGATAAAAAGAAATCAGATAAAAATATTATTATCAAAGAAGAAAAAGTTGAAAAAGTTAAAGAAGTTGTAGAAATTATCGATGAAGATGACGAAGAAATTGAAAATATTAAAGATAAACATGAAAAAGAAATCGTAAAATTAACTAACATGATGGAAAAAATAAGTATTGAAAAAAACAAGGATATTTCAAAAGAAAACGTACAAATGGAAATTATTGAAAAAATGGAAGAGGATGTAAAAGCTGTAGAAGAAGTAGAAAAAATGAAAGTAGTAAAAGAAGAAGAAGAAGAAGAAGAAGTTGTAGAAGATAAAGTAGTGGAAGTTGTAAAAGAGCTTGTAGAAGATAAAGTAGTGGAAGTTGTAAAAGAGCTTGTAGAAAAGGAGGAAGAGGAGGAAGAGGAAGAGGAGGAAGAGGAAGAAGAAGTTGTAGAAAAGGAGGAAGAGGAAGAGGAAGAGGAAGAGGAAGAGAAAGAGAAAGAGAAAGTAGTGGAAGTTGTAAAAGAGCTTGTAGAAAAGGAGGAAGAGGAGGAAGAGGAGGAAGAGGAAGAAGTAGAAGAAGAGGAAGACGAAGTTTTTGAAATTACAATTTCAGGAAAAAAATATTATACAAATAATAATGTAAATGGGAAAATTTATTCTATTGATAATGATGAAGAAGTAGGTGATGAAATAGGTGTTTTTGTAAATAGTAAACCCAAATTCAATATGTAAAAACAAAAATCCTATTTCTTATTTATTAATTTTCTAGTAAATAAACTACTATTTTTACCCTTTTTTTTTGTTCCTCCTCCTCTTGGTAATACATTTGAAAATAATTTTTTATTTTGTTCTAATTCTAATACAATATTTTCTACTTCAATCAATAGATTAAATAAACTAGCTTTGAAATTTTGATTATTCATTTCAATAAAGACTTTTATCAATTCTTGGTGTTTAGATTCATCTTTTGCATTTTTTAATTTTCCTTCTAAACTAGAAATTTTAACATTTAGTTCACTTATTAATCCTCTATTTCTATTCGGACTTTTATTCCATTCTTCTATTAAAGAATACAATTCACTATCATTTTTTTCTATCAAATCTAGTAAATTTTGATCTGTCAAAGTAACAGGTAAAAGAACTTTAAATCTACTTTCATTTAATTCGTCTATCTTTTTTTTATCTATTTTTTTAAATATAAAAGATAGGAAATTAGATTTGAAACTTATATAATTACTAGAATTTTTATCTTCTTTTTTTTCTTCTTTATTTGATACATGTTTACCAGTTGAGTTATGTAAGGGTTTTTCTTCTAACATCAATGGTTTTTTTGTTTCCTCGCTCTTAGAGTTTTTTATAGAAAAAATCATACGATTCTTAGTAATATTCCAATTTGGTATACTTTTTGTGGTAACTCCTTTCGAATAATAATTTAATATTAAAGTTTCTAATTGATTTCCTAAGTAATCTCCTACAAAAGGACACCATATTTTTTTTTCATTCTCTTTATTAACTTCTCCTTTTATAAAATCGATATAAATATATACCTCTTTTTTAGGAGCATCCATAATATTTAAATTTACAAAAGACATTCCCACTTTTAATTTATTTTTGTATTTCATATCCAATTTTTTTGAATTTTCATTTTTACCTAAATAAAAAAATCTATCATATAAATAATTCAAAAAATTGTAAAATTCTTCAATACTATCACTATTGCTAGTATTTAACAATGTTTGTAATTCTGTATTTGATGATTCTCTTAATGGTGCTTTATAATCATTTACAATGATTCCAGTAAAAACATCGTATTCTCTTGGTACATCCTTTTTATCTACAGAATCATTTTTTTCTTTTAAAAGTTTATCTATTATTCCTATTCTTTTTTCCTTTTCACTTTTTATTTCATTTTCTGTTACTTTTTTATTTTTTATTTTCAGATTATATTCTCTTTTAATTTTCAATTTTGATTCCTCTAAAGCAATCCATAGTTTTCTATATTCTAATATTAATCTCTGATAAAATGGATGATTTAAAATATCATTTATCCAAATATTTTTCTTTACAGTATATGTTTCATTATTTATTTTAAAATAGCAATAATTATTCGTTACCATTGGATCTAATACCATATTTTTTATTTTACTTCTTTCTTGCACTATATCATAAGATGATTGTATATCATTGATTACTGGAAATTTTGTTGGAAATAATAATTCTATCATTGCTAAAATATTTTTTTCAATATTTTTATCTCGACGTTTGTAATAAAATTGTTCGTCTTTATCTGTTTCTATTTTTGTTATATCTAAAATGGTTTTTTCTTTAGAAAATGTTAAAAGACGTTGGGTAAATTTTTCTTTGTTGAAGAAAAATTCTACACGATCTTTGTATGTTAAATAACGTAAATTTTTTAATGGGTATTTTACATCGAATGTAAAATAGGGGTATTCACTTAAATCTTGTCTCATGTCTACTAATTCAGGATGACTTAACATCGTTCTTTTGAAATCAATTAGACTCGAATTTGATCCTGGTAAATTTGTTGATATTTTGATTTTTAATTCTTCTACATTAATACTCATTTAATATTTCTATTTCTAATATATAATAGTATAATGTCAGGGAACCTACGGTTCCCCTGAAACCCCTCCCTTAAAAGAAAACAACTTGATGTTAACCGAATGATTAATATCAAATACAATATAAATATCATTAATAAAGGAGGGGGTTTCAGGGGGAACCTTGGTTCCCCTGATCTTCAGCTCTTCTTAAAACCTCTTTTGCTTTTTTAATATCTTCTTCCGTAACCCTTTCTGTAAAATTTTCGTTTTCTAATAATGAAATATGATAATCTTTGAAATCGTCCGGTAAAATAAAAAACTGACTATCCTCATGAAATAAATATTCAGTACATATTACAAATATAAATGTTATTATAAGAGCAATATATATGTCACGTGTACCCATCCATGCAATTGCAAAAACCAATATTTGTCTACTAAATGTATATTTGAAATAAGATTCTAACGTTTTACTTAATTTGAAGTTTGCAAATTTTGATACAATATTTAATGTTATAATCATTAATCCTGCGAATATTTTACTACTATTTAATAATTGTATTTGATTATGCATGTAAGAGACTGTTTGGGTCAAAAAATTTCCTTTTGTCTTTTTACCCATATCCTTTATATACTAATTATATATATATCAGGATCAGGGGAACCAAGGTTCCCCCTGAAACCCCCTCCTTTTATGATGTATTTGATATTAATCATTTGGTTAACATCAAGTTTTTTCTTTTAAGGGAGGGGTTTCAGGGGAACCTACGGTTCCCTGAGTTAATATCAAATACAATATAAATACCATTAATAAAGGAGGGGTTTCAGGGGGGTCGGAACGTAACTTTGTTCCCCTGAGTTAACATCAAGTTGTTTTCTTTTAAGGGAGGGGTTTCAGGGGAACCGTAGGTTCCCTGATCCCTGAGTAAAATGACAATTTTCATCACATGGATTACAAACCACATTTTTATATTTCATTTCTGGAAATACATGTTCCGCCATTTCGCTTTTAACATTCATCCCCTTATTTTTTAAATATCCATTTTTGCAATTTTCTTTACGAAATTCTCTACGAAATATTTCATCACCATCTTCAATAATCATATTATTATCTTCTTTCAATACTTTTACTTTCGCCTTTATGTCCTTGGAATTGTTTGAATTTATATCCAAGTAAATTGGATCATCAATAACTTCTACATCAACATCATTCGTATCATATTCTATAAGATCAAATGGTTCTTTATAATCATATCGATAAAATAATATAACAACAATACATGCAAATAATCCAATATATTTATTTATAAATGCATAGAATATTATAATTAATATTGATATGACTTTACCTAAAATGGTTTTACTAAATGATAAGAATAGTTTATTCGTATATAAGAATAAAAATATTAGGACAATAGGAATAAATTCAGCTATTATATTTTGAATATTTTGTTTCATTTGTATTAGTTACTTATATTGTTTTTAGATAAAGTCTCAAATATCACTTTTCATATAACAAAATATAACTTTCAAAAAGTATAAAAACATTTTAGTAAATAATCTATATGAATACAGTTGTTGTAGTTTTATCTGACCTAAATTATATTGAAAAAGCGAATGAGACTGTAAAAGAGATACGTAACCCAAAACGAGGTGATTGGAAAAAAGATATTGTATTTATTAGTGTTGATTTTGATTTAGATCCATCATTTATTGAAAAATATTTCATTATAGAGAAAAAATTTCCTCGTGTTGATATTTCTGAATTGCAAAAAAAAATATTAAACAAAGGATATTCTAATAGTGATGGTAGAGAATTTGATAAAACAGTTCAATGGGAAAAAATCCATGTTTTTGACGAATATTTTAAATCGTGGGATAAAATTATATATTTTGATGTTAGATTTTCTATTTATGATAAAATCGAATATTTAGAAGATGTTGATTGTAAAAATGCATTTGTTGCACCTAATAACTCTGGATATGATGATAGAGGTAATAAAGAAAATAAAAATTTCTGGGATATTATTGAAAAAGAAAATTACAAAGAAGATGTGAAATTATTATTCAGTCAATTTGGAGACATTGAAAATGAAATTAATAAAAATTATTTTTGTAATTGTATGTTTATATTTGATACTCAAATTTTAAATAAAATTAATAAAACCGAAATTATAGAATACATTAATAAATATCCAGTATGGAGAAGTAATGAAATGTCTATAATGAATTTTTTCATAATAACAAAATACAATATTTATAAAGAATTGCCAAGTAGAAATAAAAATAATAAATATCTTTTCATATGGTGCGAATATGATTTACAAAATACAACTTTTTACGATTATTGTTATGTAAAATATTCTTACAATTCTAAATTTTCGAATAATGAAAATATAATAGATTTTTAACCGGATGGAGATAAATGTTTTCAGTAAAATGATTGATTTTTGTAATAATTTGAAAATATGTAAATATGATTGTTTACATATGTTTCTCATTCAAAATTACATAAATAATTTCTATTGATTTTTTAAGTATATCTATTTTATTTTTATAAAATGTCTTCTTTAGTAACATCTGCTTCTCCTTGGATGAATGATGATTCTACTAATAAAAAACGTCAATCTACCATGCGAAAAACCATCAAATTAAGATCTGATAATCAAACAAATAGTAATCAAAATAAGGATTTTTATGAAGAAAATAATGTAGGCGATGTTTCGGGTTATGACGAAACTACATTAGAATCCGAAAAATATGGGAAAATGTCACCTGCGACAATTAACGATCAGGTTCAATATAATAATACTCGTAATAATCGTGTCAATGAATTATTAGATAAAATTACATCTACGGATAAGGTTTCTGATAATAATAAGATGGGGGATTTTAAACCTATGACACCTCCTTCGTTGAATATTAAAAAAGGTTTGGATACCACTGGAGAAACCAAACAGTATATCCCCCCTATGCCTTCTTATTTGAAGGCTACTATTGATCGATCATCGGTATCTAATGGAGGACAGGTTTCTATGAGTTATGGTTTAGGAAATGGTGGTGCTAATATTTATAGCAATTACCAAAATAGTTATGAACCACCAGCAAAAATGAATAATAATAGACCTTATTATGCAGCGATGGGTATTGGTGGTGGAAGTGGTAATGACAAAATGATGGAAAAAATTAATTATTTGATTCATTTGATGGAAGAAAATCAGAATGAGAGAACTGCGAATATAACCGAGGAATTCATTTTATATACCTTTTTAGGTGTTTTTGTCATTTTTGTGGTGGATTCTTTTTCTCGGTCGGGGAAATATGTAAGGTAGGTAGGGGGGAAACATATGGTTTGCCCTCCCCTTTCCTTTCAAAAAATGTATTATAAAATAAAACATTTTTATTCTTTTTTTGTAATAGACTCTTTTTATCTGGGGTAAATATGTTCGGTAATTTTATTATTATATTTAATATGAATTCATTTAATTCATGTTATGCTTTATATGTATCAAAACCTGTTTTAAGTGTTGATTTTGGACCTACACAAATTTCACAAGAATCTGGTACATCTACAGTTAATAGTGTAACTTTAAAATTTTATCCACCTACTAATTACCCCCATCATTTAATAATTCAAATATAACAGGTTATAATGTTTCTGGTTATACGGTTATTATTGGTACTTTTTCTAATACTGGTTTAAATAAAGTTACGATAACGGGTTTTATTAAATCCAATCAAAGTTTTAACATATTATTAGGAACAACGTATAGTGATGGAAATACTTATTATAATAAGGATACTTTTACTATTGCAACAGCTCCTTCTCTAGATGATATTTATATTAAATCTGATTATAATCAGTATCAAGAGGTTTCGTTTTTTTAAGGGAGATCAAATTATAAAAACAGTTACATTTTATAGTAATAATAATTTTTATCTAACAACTTATGCAGGTGTTATTGATTATACAAAATATACTACACTTAATAATAATGTATCATTAAGACTTAATAGTTTTCGATGTTACACTAATTCATCAATAAAAATAATAATAAATTCACAATATTGGTTTTAGGTAAGAATTATTAGCGTAACTAGTGATTATGGAACAAGTAGTTGTAGTTCTAATGATGCAACACATACAAGTAAGGCAAAATATGTGACAAAATAATAAATTTTTCTGAATTTTTCTTGTGGAAATTTTTACTTTTCAAAAAAAATATTTTTACAATATATATTTTTTTGAAATTATTAGAGAATTTTCTATTGTTTTGAGTGTTATTTTGTATTGGATAAGCAATATAATATATAATCAATTACATAGAAGTTAATAAACCAGAAGAACCGACTACAGTTGCTCTTGAACCATCTGCAGACATTGCTATCCACCTTAAACTTTTATTAATTGTATTATAGTTTGTTGCATCTACTGGAACCCAAGTTTTTCCATAATTTGTTGATCGATATAATCCTATATTATCACCATTACCTGATCCTGGAGCTAATAATTGTATTGAACCATCTGCAGACATTGCTATAGAGTTAATATGTTTATTTACAAAAATTGTTGTATCAGAATTAGTCCAATTTACTCCATAATCTGTAGAATATATAATTCCAAAGCCACTATCTAAAGCAAAACCTATAGTTTGATATTTACCATCTGAAGACATAGCTAATCTTGAAATAAATTTATTCACTAAATCTATATTAGTATTAGAATAATTCCAATTTACCCCATAATCTGTAGAATATATAATTCCATATGTTGAATCTGGATTACCTTGTTTTTGTACAACAATACTAGAAATAACAGTTTGATTTTTACCGTCGCTTGTTACTGCAACTTGTAACCAACTTTTACCTGAACTTGATACATTTATTGAATTATTTGTATAATTCCAAGTTACTCCATAATTTGTTGAATATACTATACCAAAACTATTAGTATTAGTTGGATCTCCTGTTGAACCATATATAACACTTCTAACAGCAGTTTGATATTTACCATCTGAAGACATTGCTACGCTATTCCAATTTTTATTTATTGTATTTACATTTGTATCACAATTATTCCAAGATTTTCCATAATCTCTAGAATATATAATTCCTACTGTAGTATTATAATTACAAACAGCGGTTTGATATGCACCATTTGCAGAGATTGCTATGGAATAAAATATTTTATTTATTGTATTTATAGGAGTTATATCAGATTTATTCCAATTCACTCCATAATTTGTTGAATATATAATTCCATAAGTCTGATCATAAGATATACTTGCTGTTTGATACATACCATCACTAGACATTGCTACAGCTATAAAATATAGATTATTATAAGTATCACTTACACTTTTCCATGTGATTCCATAACTGCTTAAAAATTGGGTTACAGGAGAAGATATAGGTGAATAAATACTACCATAATTAGCTTGAACTGTAAAACTATAAGTTGTACCTTTTATTCCTCCACTAAAGGATGCTGATGTTGCACCACTTTCTAATGTTGTTGTTATACTTGAATAACCACTTATAGCAGGATTATATCTTATAATATATTGATTTGCTCCTGATACAGCATTCCAATTAACTGTCATTGTTACACCATCACTAGTAATACTTGTTATTGTAGGTTGAGATAATAATATTATTTGACTTTGTGCTGACGGTGGTGAATAAATACCATTTTTTATAGTTTGAAGTGTAAAACTATAAGTTATACCTGGTATTCCAGTAAAAGTTTGGGAATTTACAATTCCTAATGTTATACTTGAAACATTATTTATATTAGGAGTATAATTTACAATATATCCAGTTGCTTCTGATACAGTATTCCAACTTACTGTCATTGTTGTAAAATCACTAGAAGAAACAGATATCGAAGTTATTGTAGGTGCAGCTAATAATATTATTTGACTTGATGCAGATGCAGGTGAGTAAATACTACCATTTATAGATTTAACTGTAAAACTATAAGTTGTTCCTGGTTCTCCATAAATAGTTGTTGAAGTTCCAGTAATTGTTGGTGTAGTTGTACTACCATATTTTACAATATATCCAGTTGCTCCTGATACAGTAGTCCAACTTACTGTCATTGTTCTACCATCAGTAGAAGAAACTGTTGTCGGATTTATTGTAGGTGCAGCTAATAATGTTATTTGACTTGATGCAGATGCAGGTGAGTAAATACTACCATTTATAGCTTGAACTGTAAAACTATAAGTTGTACCTGGTTCTCCATAAATAGTTGTTGAAGTTCCAGTAATTGTTGGTGTAGTTGTACTACCATATTTTACAATATATCCAGTTGCTCCTGATACAGTACTCCAACTTACTGTCATTGTTCTACCATCAGTAGAAGAAACTGTTGTCGGATTTATTGTAGGTGCAGCTAATAATGTTATTTGACTTGATGCAGATGCAAGTGAATAAATACTACTATTTATAGCTTGAACTGTAAAACTATAAGTTGTTCCTGGTTCTCCATAAATAGTTGTTGAAGTTCCAGTAATTATTGGTGTTATTGTACTACCATATTTTACAATATATCCACTTGCTCTTGATACAGTATTCCAACTTACTGTCATTGTTCTACCATCAGTAGAAGAAACTGTTGTAGGATTTATTGTAGGTGCAGCTAATATTGTTATATTACTAGATGAAGATATTGAATAAACATTACCATTTACAGCGGTTACCGTAAAAATATAACTTAAACCTACTGTTCCACTAAAAGATGCTGATGTTGTAGTTGGATCAAATGATTGACTTGAAAAACCATTTATATTAGGAGTAAAATTTACAATATATCTAGTTACTCCTGATACAGGTAACCAATTTACAGTCATTGTTATACCATCAGCAGCAAGAGTTATTGGTTGCATTACTGGAACTTCTGGTGTAACAAATACTGTATTTACAACTACAACTCCATTTTGTATTTCAAAAAGCAAATTTTCTTGTAATGACATATATAAAATAATATTATTTATTATTATATATTTTACATATTAGATTATAAAACCAAACAATTCCCCGCAAATATTGGAGAACTCGGATAAATCCAATTGAATGTATAATATGCCGTTTTGTTCTCAAAAACGGGTGTATTTCTTTCCCGCCATTTTCCATGTATTTTCATATTATCCCCCAAGTTCTCAAATATCAACATTTTAAATTCGGGAAACTTTTTCACTATTTGATGTATCGAATGTAAAAATCCCAAATAAAATAATGAAAAAGAATCTGTATTCATAAAACTCCCATAGAATTGTAATGTATTTCCTTCTATATCCTCATATTGCATCTTGGCATCTTTGAAAAAATACATTCCATAAATGTATTCCCCACTTTTTAAACAAAATACGTAATACATATTTTGTTTTATCATTTCAATATAATTTCCCAAACTCGTTACCGATAAAAACGCCAAATGATCCGGTGTTTTTTCTAAATCCAAATGTGTTTTTATATATAAAAAATCGATCAATAAATCTATATTTTCTGAAGTTATTTGGATTACATAATAATGCTTTGGTAATGGAGGAAAAACCAGATTACGCAAATAATACACATATGTTATGTATTGGACGAGTGGAACTATACCTTCAAATAATTCTATTTCTCGCTTTATTAGAGAACCTACTATTTGCGAGTTCTCTATTCTTTGATTATATTCGTGGGTTTGAAATAATTCGCGGATTTTTTTGGTATCGTTTTTTTGAACTATTTTTTTGTATTTGTCAAATTCAATATCCTTGTTTATACACAAATAATCCATGTAGTACAAAGATGTTTCTGTATATATTTTATCTGTGTCCGTATTTTTATAATATATATTTACTGGATTACTCATAAGACATCCTGTTATTTCTTTATCACATATTATTTTTTCTTTTTTTGGATCGGGTTCTGGATCAGAGTCCAAGTCCATTCTAAAAACGGTCGAATAATAATAAGAAATAAAACATTTTTCTATATGCCCCGAATATAATGCATCTAATTCTTTCTCTTCTAATGTCAACATAATTCTATCACTCGAAATATAGTTTGATTTCAATAAATAGAGAACATCCCTCTTTTCTTCTGTTGAAATATCTAAATACGGATGGGTTTTTATATCTAAAAAATTACAAAATTTGGTTTTTATAGGACGATATTTATAAATCACAAAAGGTTCTCGATAAAACCGTCGCCAATAATCATATGTATGAAACACTGGTTGATTATTCCAAAATGGATATTTTATTTTTATATATCCATATACCAATAAATATAAAATGGTTATTCCAAATAAAAAATATTGTAGCATAATTATTACCTACCATAATTTTTTATTCTAAACCAATTACCCAAACGCATTGTTCTTTAAAGAGTTTTCTCGAGAACGTATAAATATTGGTTCTCATCTCCATTACATGATTTCATATTTGTTTTCGCGTGTATAATAAATCCCGAATTACTAGCAATTCTCAAAATATCATCAACATACTCCATCATCATTGTTTTCTCATTTTGTCGAATATTATTTGTTTGTTTATCCACAAATGTTTCTTTCAAAACAACTATAGAAGAGTTTGTTTTTATTTCGTAATTTGCAGTATAATCAAAATCGATAAATTCTGCGGAAGTTTCTGTTCTCTTTTCTTTGGGAGGATTGTATTTTCGATAGAATGCTGTCAAATCCATTAGAGTATCTTCGAATTTCTTTGCGCTAAATTTTTCTCTATCTACTAAATGTAGTATCAAATATCCATTGGGTTTCAACCAAAAATAACAATTTCTGAAAAATGTTTTCTTGTCTTGAATTTCATAAATCGTAAAATTCGTAGATAAAATATGAGTAAAAAGCCCTTTCTCAAATGTCATTGTATCGATAACATCTCCTTTAATGAAATTGGCCTCGGGAAATTTGGTTTTCGAAAATTCTATCATAGATTTTGAATTATCTATTCCATAAACATTATATCCGGCATTATTCAATTGATTTACAGCACATCCAGTACCGCTACCAATATCTAATATTGTACTGTATTTTGTATCGAGTTCTGTCATTTTCAATATTTCGAACAATTCTTTTTGACAATATTTATCACGTTCTGTAATACCATCATAAACCTCTGCATAAAAATCGTCGTATATTTCTAAATCCGTTTTCAATACGAAAGGGGCATTTTGAGTGAATCCTTCTGGTACTTTTTTGGGCGGTTCTGATAATCGATAAAGATAATATACAATTGCTATAATTATTATTGTTAATAGCATTTTATGGTATAAAAAACGGGGGTTTTTTGAAGTTAATATTGTTAGTAAATAATTAAACATTTATTTTTATAGAATATATATTTTCTTATACATATTCTATTGATTCTTTTTTTCTTTTTATGAAATAAATAATATTATATTATATAAAAATTTGAAATTGTATTATTACAATTGTACTTGATAATGGTAATAATATAATATATTTAATATATTATTAGTATTTGATTATTTAGACATTCACAATATATGGGAGGTAATAGTAGTTCTGTTGTAGCAACGGATGTTGATACCAATGATATTATCAGAATTCAAGAAAAATTGGGTAAAAAATATTCTATTCCACTCGAAGTACAAGTCGCCCATTATACCCCAAGTATTTTTCCACTAGTTCCAATTATCAATTCCCAAATCAATAAATTATGTATGGATTCATGGAAACTAATATGTAATAATCGAGAAAAAACCGATTCTGGATTAGAATTGACAGGCATCACACTTTTTTACAATGATTTTTATGAGCGTTTAGCATTAGTTGATGAAAATAAAAAAATCGAAAGCGTTTTGAGCGCACATTCTACAGGACTAAATAAAATTGCTGAAAAGGGCGCCATAATCATACGAATTATCAATTATGCACTCTCTATTACGAAAAACGACGAACAAACACAATTTCGTCTTTATAATCTAGGAAAAGCTCATACAAAAAGGACCATACGTCCTTATATGTATTCTGTATTCATTCAAACATTACTATATACAATTTCAAATCAATTAGGTCTTTATGCTACACATGAAGTTATGGAGGCTTGGGTAAATGTTTTTTCATTTATTATGAAATCAATGCTTCCACTTGCAATAAAAGATCAAACATTAGAAACCGAAATATGTATAAATACCAAAACTGAATTTTCATCCGATAATGTTAAGATACAGGTTCAAGAAATCAAATATGAAAAGGAGAAAGGATTATCTAGTGCTAGATCGTTTTTAACGAATCGATCCAATCGTTCAAATAATGACAGACCTATAAGTGGTGTTAGTAATAGTTCATATTTACCCAAATTACCTCTAATAAAATCATCGGACTATTTAGACAGTCAAGAATATTGAATTGTCTTTATTATATTGTATTCGAGTGGTGTTCCTGGACGCTTTTCTTTAATTGATTCTACAATTTTTTGGGTTACTTTTACAAAATTAGTATTATAAAGAGATAACCAAAATGAGAATATTACAAAAAGGATAGATCCAAAAATAAAATCCTCTATTCTAAATGGTTTATTACGTATTAGCCAAAGTGGGATTAATTTAATAAATATGTTTATAATACTGAAAACCAGAATATTCAATATAGGATTATTATAATATACCATTAAAGCTAAAGCTATTACATTATTTATTACTCCTAGAATTAGCCAACTATTCGGACAATATTTTATATATCCGAAATAATAGAATAAAAACCATATGAAAAGAAAATAGGAAAATATAAAATCGTATCTTTTTGGTATAGTATACATTCTAATATACATAGTACTTATCTTTTTACTCTGGTTTCTTTTTCTATTGTATAAGATCCTACTCCTATTAATTTACATTTTCCTCCTTTGTTTTCCGGGTTTTTCAATTCTTGTAGACAATCTTGTTCGTTTGTAAAGTTACCTATTTGTTGGACGCTAATTCCAAATGTTACTGTTTTAGGTATTTTTTTTTTGGTTTTATTTTTTGCTTTATTTTTATCTTTAATTTTTAATTTTTTTTGTTTATTATTTTCGGTTTTATTTATGGGTTTTTTTTTCCTAAAAATGTTTAAAAAAGGATTTATCATATAGTATTTCATTAGAAAATAACAATATTACATTCCATTACGTAATTGGGTTCTCGTGTGATTATAAAATGTGTCTCTTCCAATTTTTGTATCGACAACATTGGGATTTGGAGATGAATTGAATTCGGGATTTGAAAATAAATCAGGAAAAGGTTGTGATTCCTTTTGAGAACCCATAGGAACAGGAACCCGATATAAATCACTATTCGATGATGGAACATAAACTCCTTGGTCCGCACCATGTTGAAGAACAAAATATTGGTTTCGTAATTGGGTTTCCAATTCAATATTAAATCCTGAAGGCGGAGCTCGTTGAGAACCCGGATTGAAATTTATACTAGAATTATATTCTAAATAAGGAATTACAGGTTCTTTCATAGGTGTTCTCCGATTTATAATTGGAAAAAACGCGTATTTTGTTGGTACAGGACGAGGATTGAAATTAGGTTGTAGTGGAGAATCTGGAAAATGTCTAGATTGGATTCTATCATTCAATTCATCTACTCTTTCATTTTGACCTTGATAAAGGAAATTCGGTAACCCCTCTATTGAATTTTCTTGAATTTGATTTACAGATTGCATTTTATTATTTTTACTATATATGTTCGGATGATAATAAATTATGTGTAAAATAACATAGAATTATTATTACAGAATCTTATAGAAATATTCAAGATTAGTATAAGATGACGATTACATTTTCGACTTGTTGGTATGTTTTTAAAGCTAAATTTGGAACGGATGTTTATGAAAAATGGATTGATAATATGCTTTCAAATGTTCGTAATTATAATTTGGTTCTCTATTGTGACAAATTAGGTTACGAGTATGTGAAAAAATATTCGAATAATGTTCGAATCAAAATTGTGATAAAAGCTTTTACGGATTTTCATACTTTCCAATACAAAAAAGAATGGATTCGGAATCATAAAATGAATTGGTTATTGAATGAAAAAGTGGATTGGGAAGTCAATGCATTATGGTCGGAGAAAATTAATTTTGTAAAAGAAACGATCGAAAAAAAATATTTCGATACGGAATTTTATGGGTGGATGGATATTGGTTATATGCGAGGTCGGTCAAATGATTTGGATAAGGATAGTTTGGCGAATTGGCCTAGTTCGTCCGCTATTTCTAAGTTAGATTCTACAAAAATTTATTATGCTTTGATAAATAATAATGATTATTACGTAGATCAATTATATAGTTTGATACAGGATAAAAATGAAATGGGGTTACCCAAAATTCCTATTCCACCAAATCAACTAAGTATTGCAGGGGGATTTTTCATTTGTCATCGAGATATTTTGCCGTCGTGGTTTGAAGAATATTATCGGAAATTAAGTGATTATTTTAATTATGGGTATCTTGTGAAAGACGATCAAATAGTAATAGCGGATTGTGTTTTTTCCAAACCCGAAAAGTTTTTTTTAGTCAAAGAAAATGATCCGCGATATGACAATTGGTTTTTATTTCAACGGAAACTCAGGGAACCGTAGGTTCCCCTGAAACCCCCTCCTTTAATATTGTTTTTTATATTGTATTTGATATTAATTATTAGGTTAACATCTAGTTGTTTTCTTTTAAGGGAGGGGTTTCAGGGGAACCGTAGGTTCCCTGAGTCGGTTCCCTGAAAAAAAGAATAAAAAAATAAAAACATAAAAAGATTTTATTATTATATTATTATAATAATAACAAAAATATGACGAGTATTTTGATCGCACTTAAAAACGGTATTGAATATATCGACGAGTCTGTTACCTCTGTTATCGAACAAACATATAAAGATTGGGAATTAATTATCGGTGTAAATAGTCTAGAACAAAATTCTATCGAATATCGTGTTGCAAAAGAATATGAAGATATCGATCCTCGTATTCGTGTTTATGATATGTACGAAGTTACGGGTAAAGCAAACTCTTTGAATAAAATGCTAGAATATTGCAAATATGATTGGGTCTCTATTCTCGACGTAGATGATATTTGGATGTCGACCAAATTAGAAAAACAAATACCTTTTTTAGAAGATTATGATGTTATTGGAACCCATTGTGTTTATTTCGAGAGACTTGAAGGTGTAACTCCTCAAATCCCTTTTGGAAATCTCGATGATTTCGATTTTAAAAGTGTGAATCCAATCATTAATAGTAGTGCTATTTTGCGTAAATCATTGGCCTATTGGAATGAAGAATATTCCGGTGTAGAAGATTATGATCTTTGGTTACGATTACGCCGTCAAAAAAAACGGTTCTATAATATTGAAGAAGTTCTAGTGAAACATCGGGTCCATGAAACTTCTGCATTCAATAGCAAAAATCAACAAGAAAAAATTAATAAAATATTACAGGATTGATTTTCTCAGGGGAACCTCGTTGCGTACCGATCCCCTTGAAACCCCCTCCTTTAAAAATGATATTTATAATGTATTTGATATTAATCATTTGGTTAATATCAAGTTGTTTTCTTTAAGGGAGGGGTTTCAGGGGAACCGTAGGTTCCCTGAGTTTTGATAAAATTGAAAAATTAAATAGATTTCAAAAAAGAAATAAAAAATATTTATTAACGTAAATCTATTTTTTTACATTTGAATTGAAGGATAAAGAGTATCTATTTCATTTTTCACTTTATTAATATCTGTATCAGGTCTTATTATCAAAACAAACCGTAATGTTTTATTATCTGTAATATCTACATAACATGGATAATAAGTTCTCCAAGTTTTTATACCATTATTCGTTCCATATGCAGTCGGCACTTTCGATATTGCTTTTGTTATTGAAACAACCTCTTTTTTACTATTCAATGAAGTTTCTTTAAATCCTTCTGAATTATTTTTCGTTATTTTATAGTCATAACTAAGAAGCTTACAAACATTTTGTAATACTTCTTCATTATCATAAACACGATATTTATCTTTATTTATTTTCAGTTCATTTTGAATTGTAATTTCCAAATTTTTTATATTTTTGGGATTTACAAATAAATTTTTTGAACCAGTTGTGCTATATTTTATTTTACCAAATGGATTTTTATAGAATTCTTCATATTCATTTATTGCATCTATCGATGTTCTATGTGGACCTGTTTTATATCCATTTAATATTTCATTTTTCCAATAACCTGTCATTCTACCAGGTAAACCTTGAACTTGAACGTTTGTATCATATTTTTTTAAATATCTTTCATGTGTTGCACCTATCTTCTTTTTCCATTTATTTGGTATTAAATTCGCTCTTCTATAAAATCCTTTTACTGCTATAACTAAATGATTTTTAATATTATCAAATATATTTGATAATTCTTCGTAGCTTATTCTATCATCGGAAGTATGATTTTTAAATTCTATATTATTTCTTATACATGCATTAAATATAAAATCCTTATTTTTTTCATCCGTTCTTATTATATGAATTCTATAATCTAAACCGTAATTTTGTAAAATATCTTCTTGGACCCATTTTTCAGCAGTTTCATCATTATGGATCGAATAATATTCTTTAATAATATTAAGTTCTAAAAAATCTTTATGACTTATATAAGACTCAGGTATACTCATATAATGTGTATAATGTTTATCCCCCCATTTATATAAATCACGTAATTCATTTATTATGGTAGCAGAAACAAATACAAAATATATATTATTTTCTTCCATATATTTTATATCTAATATACCACTTTCCTTTAATATTAAATGTAATTTTTGATCCTCTTTATCACCACTATCTATTTCATCATTAATAATAATAGCATTTTTTATATTTTTTAATTTACTTTTTAATCTTTGGAGTTTTCCATGATGAAAAACATTATCTTTGAAACAAGATGGAATTTTATCTTTCATATCATCCTCCCATGATCGATTACTCATAGCAGTAATAAAGAATATATTATTTCTATGTAAAACAAAATCATTATTTGGATGTGTAGACATATTTTTTGCAATTTCTATCATAAGACCATCCATACCTACTTTTGTTCTTTTAACAATACTAATCACTCTTATAGGTGTTTCATAAAATTTATTACAGATTACAAGAGCATCTTCTTTTTGATTATCAAAAATATATTCACTACTTGCTTTTACGTCACCTGTAATAAATAATTCTTTATTTTTTTTACTAGCGCTATTATAATCATTAAATACTATTTCTCTATTTATGTCAAGTATTGATTCTTCCATTTTGTTTACTGTATTATATAATATATTTCATAATTTTTAATTCAATTTTACAATATATTTGTTATTCTATCAGAAAATTGAAAAATTAAATAGATTTCGAAAAAGAAATAAAGACTATCCGCTTTTTATATTGTATAACATTCTATTATTTTACGTAAAATATTTCTAGTAAAATGGTGAAAATCTGCTCTGAAAAATATAGTCATGAAAACGACGAAAAATATCAAGCGCACTTTGATATATTTCCATATTCTCTAAGTCCCTTTCAAAAGCATGCTATAGAAGCTATTGTTGAAGGGAATCATGTATTAGTAACCGCCCATACCGGATCCGGAAAAACACTTCCTGCGGAGTTTGCTATTCGACATTTTGTCGGGTTAGGTAAAAAAATTATTTATACGAGTCCTATCAAAGCTCTTTCAAATCAAAAATACTATGAATTTACAAATAAATATCCTGATATTAAATTCGGACTTTTTACTGGAGATATCAAGACAAACCCTGAAGCCGATGTTCTCATTATGACTACAGAGATTTTGATGAATTATTTGTTTATGGATACTGGTACTGGTACAGATACTGATCGTGATGCTACTAATCTATCTTTTACAATCAATATTCGCGATGAATTGGCCTGTGTCATTTTTGACGAAGTTCATTATATTAACGACCAAGAACGAGGTCAAGTATGGGAAAAAACAATATTGATGCTTCCAGAACATATTCAAATGGTTATGCTTTCTGCAACCATTGATAACCCTGCAGGTTTCGCAGAATGGTGTGAAAACCGGTATTCGGGGGGTAAAACGGTTTATTTGGCTTCTACGAATCATCGTGTTGTTCCCCTTTCACATTATGGATATGTAACCACCACAGAAGCCATTTTCAAAATTGTCAAAGACAAAGACTTACAGAAAAAAATTAGAGATCAAACCAATACTTTGATTGATCTCCAGAGTGCAACTGGTAGCTTTCAAGAGGTCGGATATAAAAATATCGCGTTTACACAAAAGATCCTACAAGATAATCGAGTCCAGATCAATCGAAAACATACTATGAATCAATTATCACTCTTTTTACGAGATCGGGAAATGCTTCCTGCAATTGCTTTTGTATTTTCGCGAAAAAATGTCGAATTATTTGCAAAAGATATTACTGTCAATTTATTAGAAGATGATAGTAAAGTTCCATATATTGTTCGCCGCGAAGCCGAACAGATTTTGCGGAAATTGCCAAATTATGCGGAATATTTACAACTTCCCGAATATACGCGTTTGATTGGACTTCTTGAGAAGGGTGTGTGTATTCATCATTCGGGGATGATTCCGGTTTTGCGAGAGATCGTTGAACTGATGATTTCAAAAAAATATATCAAACTCCTTTTTGCTACTGAATCTTTTGCAATTGGCCTCGATTGTCCTATTCGAACGGTTGTTTTTACGAGTTTAACCAAATTCGATGGTGATGGAGAACGTTATTTAATGCCACACGAATATACGCAAATGGCTGGACGTGCAGGACGGCGTGGTATCGATACCGTCGGTTATGTCGTTCATTGTAATAATCTATTTTCATTACCAACTTTAGGTGAATATAAAACGATATTAGGTGGAGTTCCACAGAAATTGGTTTCTAAATTCCGGATTTCTTACGGATTGATTTTGAATCTTATTAAGAATGGAAAGACCCGGGATTTCGATTCATTTTCAAAGAAAAGTATGATTTATGGAGAGATTTCTAAAAATGTTGAAATGTGTGTTTCTCGTTTGGATCAATTCGAGAGTGCAATCCAGAAAAAGAGGGATTCTTTGAAGATGGCAAGAACACCCGAAACCGTATGTCAGCAATATTTAGGGCTCGAAGAAACATTGAAGACGAGTGTGAATAAAAAGAGAAAAGAATGTGAGAGAAATATGGGTAGTTTAATAGATCAATATAAATTTTTGAAACAAGATGTTGCGGCTGTCAAAGAATTAGCAGATATGGAGAGGAATTTCGATAGAGAAAAAGGGGTGTTGGAATATGATACTAATTGGATAACTTCACAAACAAATTTGGTCTCTAAATTACTAGAAAATGATGAATTTATCGAAATGGACGAGACATATTGTGGCTATAAAATGACGGGTTTGGGTACTATTGCCGGACAATTGGCGGAAGTACATCCTTTGATTATGGGGCGTAGAATAATAGATTCGGATTATTTTGCGAATTTTACCGTAAAACAATTGATCGGATTCTTTTCTTGTTTTACCGATGTCAAAGTTGCTGCCGAATCGAGGTCTGTTGTACCTTCTTCTGAGGATCCTGTTTTGAATCGTGAGATTTCGAAGATGGTTGATATGTGTAATTATTATGAAAAATATGAATTGGATAATGGTATGAATACTGGGATTCGATATGACGAAATATTGATGTTTGATATGATACAATATTCTATGGATTGGTGTGATTGTATTCTTGAAGAAGATTGTAAATATTTCATTCAAAATGTCATTGTTGAGAAGGGGATTTCATTAGGGGATTTTACCAAAGCGATGATGAAGATTGTTACTATTTCTAGGGAGATTGAGGGTATTTGTGAAATGGTTGGACGGATCGATTTGCTTTATAAAATTCGACAAATAGAAAAAGGGGTTTTGAAATATGTGCTTACTTCGCAGAGTTTGTACCTCTAAATCAGGGGAACCAAAGTTCCCCCCGAACCCTCCTTTTTTACAAAAAGAATTCTTTACTATTAATACTGTATAGTAATGTCTGAATATAATTCATCCTCCTCTTCTAAAAATTTACCTACCCCTCCTATTTCTACTTCTGTTCCTATTGTCCCCATACCCCCCGCAAATGTTACCACTAGTCTCGGTCAAACCACTCTTAAAGAAAAAATAGAAACAAAAAAAGATTCTTCTTCATACTACATTAAATCCTCTTTTATGGTAACATACATTTTATTATTGACTACAGCTACAGTAACTTTTATTGAAGCTATGAGAACACAAGATCCGAATATAAGACATGTTCTTAATTTAGAAACTTGTATATCGATTATTGCAGGTTATTTTTATTCTGTTTTTTTAGCACAAATAGACGGCTATGAAAAAGATAATAAACCTATTGATTGGGAACAACTTACGAAGACTCGATATGTCGATTGGTCCATTACTACTCCTTTGATGTTATTGGTATTATGTATTGTTTTGAGTATGCATCTTAATATAAAAATCAAAATAACCACTATTTTATCTGTTGTTTTATTGAATTTTTGTATGCTTTTCATTGGATATTTAGGTGAAATTGCTACATTGACTAGAACGGTTGCAACTATTGGTGGATTTATTCCATTCTTTGCAATGTTCTATATTATTTATTTGAATTTTATAAAACCGAAATATGTATTTTTCAATTATTTCTTTTTTGGATTTTATTTGATTGTTTGGAGTTTGTATGGGTTGGTTTATCTTGCTCCTGAAAACTATAAGAATATTTTTATGAATGTATTGGATTGTATTTCCAAGTGTTTTATAGGATTGGGATTATGGGTTTATTATAGTAATACCATCTCAGGTTAGGGGAACTTATGTTACGTTCCGACTGAAACCCCCTCCTTCAAAAAAGGTTGTTTGTAAAAAATTGATTCTGTCTTTTTTATATTTATTATTAATATATTACTATAATAATACTATAATAATCCAAAATGGTTAAGAATACTACAGGTGGTAATCAAGCAAAGAATATTGCTAGAAAGAATACTTATAAAACGAATACGCAATTAATGCTTCCTACTTCACCTCTTGAAGTAATTGTTTGTGTAACAAAAGCGTTTGGTAATGGCATGCTTCAAGTCCAAACAGATGATAATAAAATACTTTTAGCGCATATACGCAATAAGTTCAGAGGAAAACAAAAACGTCATAATCTGATTACTGTTAATTCTATTGTATTGGTTGGACTTAGAGAATGGGAAAATCCAGCAAAAAATTGTGATATTATTTTCATTTATGATTCAAATCATGTAGAACAATTGAAAAATATTCCGAGTCTAGAAATCAAAAATATAATAAAACTTTCTATGGGCCAATTATTCTTATCTAAAGAGTTGTTAACCAATGATATCGTATTTACAGAAGAAACTGAAGAAGAAATGAAAGATACTGAAGAATATACAAAATCTTTGAAGAAACACGAATTCAAAATGGAGGATACTGAAGAAATAGATTTTGATGATATCTAAAAAACAAATTGTAAAAACAATAAAAAATAAAAACAAAACAAAAACATATTACATTTTTACTTATTTATTTTTTATTTTCAACGAATTTATTATAAAGCTTATCAAAAACCCCCAAAATATTTTTATATTATTTGCACCATTAAATATCATAAATCGAAGAACACGACAATGTGGTGTTTGAACTAATAATGGTGAAATCAAAAATCCATAAAACCCATCAGGAACACAAAAGTAAACATAAAGACGGGATGCATTATAATGTATTATGATCCATAATATATATATTCCAAAAATATTCATAAACAAATTCAATAATTCAATAAATAACATTTCAGAATAATAACAATAACATTTATTATTTTTATTATTTCAATTTTTTATTTATCAATTTTCTTTACATAAAATTCTATTTCATCTATAGGAATTTTGGGTAAAACTGGATGTGCTTCCCAAAAATAACGACAAAACGCCCATTTGAATTCATATGATTCGGGATAAAAATCTTTATAATTTTCATTTATATATTTTTGAATATTTCCTGGTAACAAATAATGATAAGCTTTTGGTAAAACATAACATAATTGCGTATAAGAACATATAGATGTTTCCTTTTTAACTTCTAAAATAATATCATTATTATTAGGTAAAAATTTACATAGATCATTAAATAATGGAGGATAACAATAATTATATTTCCATTTCCAATCAATACAATCTCCTGTATAATAATTATAAACCCATTCTAATCCTTCAAAATAATTTCTACATATTTTTTCAATATTATTGTATTTAGGTTCTATTCCAAATAAACATTTATAATATCTTTCTTCCCAATAAGGTTCTTGAGGACAAATATATTTTTCATCTGAACGAAAAATAACAGGTGCATTTAATAAAATGTTTTCTTTATCTTCAACACTACTTTCTTTGAAAGTATAATTATTGAATTTATTACGAACATTATATTCATTCAATAAAAATTGACGTTCTCCTTTTGCGATTTGTTTAATGAATGTTCCAACGTTATTCCATTCTATTTTATCATTATCAGGATTTATAAAATATTTATTTTCAAAATTCCCGATACAATTCCTATAAATATCTAACAAAGCTGTTATACCATGAGTTCGAATATTCATAGCTGGGAAATGTGGTAAAAAATCATTTCCTAAAAAAAAACAAATAAATACATAATCAACAATTCTATTTTTAGTAAAATATTTACAATTCATTTCAGACAATATTGAATGAGACAGTTTTTCTATATCTAAAAAATGTGGTTCATTTGGAGGTGATTCTAATGATATCAAATTTTTAAAGTATTCAGGTGTTTCTCTAAAAACATAAATATTATTAGAATATTTCAAATGTAAAATAGATAACATAATCAAGTCAGCATCTAAACCGTATATTGCAATATTTTCATTTGATTTATTGTTTCTCATATAATGATACATTTTATGTTCTCCTTCACCTTTTTCATCAGAACAAGATATAATGATATTTTTCACATTATATTTTTTTCCTTTATTTTTGAATTCCTTGTTTATTATTTTTGAAAGTTTCTCCATAAATTGGGTTCCCGGTGTAATAGAAGCAGTATTCCAAGAACTCTTTTTAATTTTATTATCAAAACTATTTTTTGAAATAAACCATGATTTATAGCGTCGGGTTCTCTGTTGTTCCATTTTTGCAAAAGGTGCAACACCGTCGAATGCAATAAACAGTGTTTCCGATGGTTTTATAAAATCAATATAAATTTTTATTTTATCAATAACCGTTGAAATAATAAATGATTCGAAATCTTTAGGTAATTCAATTTCTCCCGAATTAATCGTTTTTTCCAACATATGTACGGAATCGTAAATAATAGAATTACAATCCATATACAAACTATTAAAATTTACATTATTATTTTTAAAATACTGTAAATTTTTTATAATATTCGAATAATTCTTAATAACATAAGAAAAATAACTAGGTATTCCCATTCTCTATAATATACACAATTTTATTTTTATACTGTTTATTTATTATCTTCTACAAAAAGGACAAGGGGATTCGAATAATTCTAAATAACATTTTTTACATACACAATGGCCGCAATTTAAATCAATATTTAATTCAGTATTTAAACATATTCCACATTCTGTAAAATGATTTAATTGAGTAAATAAACGAACTTTATTATTATATATAGAAATGTGCTTCGTTTCATTGTATAATTTTTTTAAATTCCTATAAATATCATTATCTTTACATAAATTATTTTCATCTATAATATCAAATAATTTTATAAGTTCTTTTATTGTTATAAATGTATTAAGTTCAACTCCATTTTCAGTGTCATCAGGGTCATAATTAAATAATGCCATTTTATAATACATAATTGCTGTTTCATTATTATTTATATCTGAATAATAAAGTGCTAAAAATACCATAGATTCACAATCTTCATAATCATTAATATTAGTTATTAGATATTTTATCATTTCTGGATACTTTTTATTTTTTTTATAGAAATCGGCAAGATTAAACAAATTAGAAGAATTTTTAAATTTTGAAATAGCTTTTAGATATTCATTTTCTACAATATTAAATGGAAAATTATGGTCTTCATAATAAATAGCCAATTCTGGTGTGTATTTTTCATTAATAATACTTGCTTCTTTATATAAATTTATAATTTCATTTTCATAATCAAAATCCAAATCTTTTTCTAATAATGATGCTCTTCTACTAAAAAGTTCTCCAAGTAACATAATACCAATAAATTCTGGTTCTGTGTATGTTTCCATATTATTATTATTGTTAAATTTATTTATTTTATTTATAATATTTTCAATTTTTTGTATAATAAATTGAAATAAAAAGTTCTCTATAATAAAAAATATGAATATAATATTTTTTTTTGGATTTTTACATTTATTTGGAATGGTAACAAAGAACATTTATGGGATTATTATAGCAAAAAATATTATATTTGATAAAATTTATCTAACTATTTTTTTATCTATACCAATATCTTGGATTTTATGTAAAGATGAATGTATTATTTCTTATATAATAAAAAAATATAATAATAAAAATTATATATTAGGAGATAATCCTGAAAATGTAGATGATATTTCTGAATTGTTTTACAATAAAAAAATATATTTTATATTTTATAATTTAAATCAAATATTACAAATAATATCAATAATAATAGTAAATAATAGAACTACTAATATTTCTTATTATATTTTTATTCCAACAATCATATTATATATTTTTTATATTTATGATATATCATATAAAATAAATTATAGGAAAATTGTATATCCATATTTTCAAATATTATTATTATTATATTTACTTTTGTGTTTTTACAAAATATTGTATGTAAAACTATGTTATTTATTATGAAATGATAGATTATAGTGAAAAATGATAAAAAAAGTTAATAAAAATTCTATAAAAAATGTTATTAAAAACAATAATAACATTGAATTAGATAAATTTATTAACGAAAAAATTCTTTACTTACAAGAAATAATAAGAAATACAATAATTTCAATAAAATCAAACAATAATAAAATATTTAGTAATAATGATATTATTTTGTCAATAACTATATTGAATGAACTTTATGAAAAAACGATTGAAGTAAAAAATACGGAAAATTTGAAAAAAATAAATCAAAATATAAAAAACGACCAAATAAAAGCAATAGAAGAGTTACAAAAAATTACGGATAAACTTTTAATGATTATTTGTGGTTTCGGTACAAAAAATATAGAAGATCTTCTTTATATAAGTTTTGGGTTTGAATTCAATAATATTAAAATAGAAAATCCAATATTAAATGCAAAATATGAATTAATAAAAAAACATATTCACCCTATTGGTTGTAAAATAATAAATTGGAAACCACATAAACTTCATAATAACAATAGTGATATTTTTTGTAGTAATAAGATTACAGATGAAATATTAGTATTTGAAGATGCGGATTCGTTCGAATGTTTTGATACAGATAAATCAACAGAGTCTTTTTATCAAAAAATATTCGGAATAAGAATAGTAATTCATAATGAAATAGAAAAAAAAACAATAATAATTAGTGGAATAGTAGATAATATTGAATTAGAATGTTTTTCAAACGAATATATAGATTTTAGAAAGGATGAGATTAAAAAATCCGCAGAAGAATATGAAAAATCCGAAAAAGAGATTATATTAAGAATACTAGAATCTTTTAATTTAAAAGAAATATTGGTATTTGGAAATGAAGATTTACAAAAAAAAATGATGAGTATAATTATTGAATCTACAATAGTTAAACAGTCAAAATTAGATAATACTATTAAAAAATTCATTGATTTAGATGCATATTCTCAAAGAAATATGTTGATAAATCTATTAATTTATAGTAGTAACGACGAAGAAATCCAATATTTATGTTATATATTATATGATTTAGTTTCTAGTTCCAATAATAATAATAGTGAATTTAACGATCAACAATATATTTTTGATAGTTTACCTTCCAAAATAAAAAAATATTTTAAAGACGTAAAAATACACTACAAAATATACAAATGATATGATGCAAAAATATGATATACATAAAATAACACTAGAACAACAGATTTATTTAATGAAGGCAAATGACGTTGTAAAAGAAAAGGCCATAACAAAATTAAAAGAAATAAAATCTAGATCAGACGAAACTGGATTGAAAGCAAAGCAATATCTAGAAGGATTATTGAAAATTCCATTTTATGTATACAAAGAAGAACCCATTTTAAAAAAAGTGAAAGAGATTAATAAAAATTATATAAAATTATTACAATGCATAGAACATATTTTTACTAATATAGAGAACCCTATTAAAAAGGAAAAATATTCATTAATAGAAGTAAATAATTTTATAGAATTTTTGGAAAAATACATAGATAATAATGTTATTGAATGTATTTTGAAAACAATCAGTTCTCAACCGAATAAACAAGTTGTCAACATCGTAAATCATATAAACACGATAAAAAAATCGAAAAAAGAAAGGAAAATCATAATTTCTGGAAAAAATAAAAACGAATATATTGATAAAATTAGCGAATACTTGATTTCAAATAAAAAAAATAAAATGATAATTTCGGATATATTTGATACAATACATACAGAAATATCCTATTCGTTAAACAAAGCTATAAATGATATTTCACAGATAAAATTAAATATTGAAAATATAGATAATAGCATATCGTGTATTGAAAAAACATTAGACGAATCTATATACAGTCACAAACATGCAAAAAATCAAATTATGAAAATAGTAGCACAGTGGATTAATGGAGAACAAACCGGATATTGTTTCGGATTTGAAGGTTCTCCAGGTATAGGTAAAACTTCGTTAGCAAAAAAAGGATTATCAGGATGTTTAAAAGACGAACAGGGAAATTCTAGACCCTTTGCATTTATAGCATTAGGTGGATCTAGTAATGGGTCTTTTTTAGAAGGTCATGGATATACCTATATGAATGCATCTTGGGGTAAAATCGTCGAAATATTAATTGAAACGAAATGTATGAATCCTATAATATATATTGATGAATTAGACAAAGTTAGTAAGACGGAAAGTGGTAAAGAAATTATTGGAATATTTACACATTTAATAGATCAAACACAAAATGATAAATTTCAAGACAAGTATTTTTCTGGTATTGATATAGATTTATCAAAAGCATTATTTATTTTTTCTTACAATGATCCAGAACAAATTGATCGCATATTATTAGATAGAATACATAGAATAAAATTTGATAGTCTAAGTTTGAATGATAAGATTGTCATTGTTAAAAAATATATTTTACCCGAAATAAATAAAAAAATGGGTTTTGAGAACATTGTAGAAATTTCAGATGAAATTATTGAATTCATAATATTAAACTATACTTTAGAACCTGGTGTAAGAAAATTAAAAGAATTGTTTTTTGATTTATTCGGAGAAATAAATTTGAATATTTTAAGAATATCAAAAAATAATTTTTCTTTGCCTATAAAAATAACAAAGGATAATTTAGAGAATGAATATTTGATAAAATACAAAAAAATCATTGATAAAAAAATACATCAAAAACCGGAGGTTGGTATTATAAATGGTCTATGGGCTAATTCATTATCAATGGGTGGTATTATTCCTATAGAAACGATGTTTTTTCCGGCATCTAATTTCTTAGAATTGAAATTAACAGGACTACAAGGAGATGTAATGAAAGAAAGTATGATCGTGGCAAAGTCTTTAGCTTGGAAATTAACAGATAATAAAATAAAAAATGAATGGATAAAACATTTTGAAGAAATGAAAGAACAGGGGATTCATATTCACTGCCCGGATGGTAGCATATCAAAAGATGGACCATCAGCCGGTTGTGCTATTACTATTGCAATTTATAGTTTATTGAATAATAAACCTATAAAAAATAATATAGCAATAACAGGAGAAATTTGTTTAAATCAAGAAATAACAGCAATAGGAGGTCTTGAATATAAAATAAATGGAGGAATACGTGCAGGTATTAAAACCTTTTTATTTCCAAAGGAAAATAATAGAGATTTTAATGAGTGGAAGAAAAAAGACGATAATGAAAGTAAATATAAACATATTAAATTTATTGAAGTTTCTCATATCAAAGAAGTTTTCGAACACGTTTTTGAAAATTAAAAGATTATATATTTTTTTGTTATTATTAATATATCTAATTGTAATAAATAAAATATGGAACTGAATATTGTATCATTTTGTTATTTATTTCTCCGTTTAGCACCATTTATTATCACATGCTTTTTCGTAATTTCGTCCATATTAAATAGTGATTTTCGTGGACTCGTTTTTATAAGTGGTTTATTATTTTCTTGTTTTACAACCATCATATTCGGTAATGCACTATCAGATATTATTCCGACAGTAGATGCCATTTCTAGACCCGCTATTTGTAATTCTATTAGTGTAGGGCAAACAGGAGACGTATCAAAGCTTCCATTAGGACAATCCGTAATAAGTTTTACTTTTGGATATTTATTATATACAATTATTAAAAGTAATATTATAAAGCAAAATATTGCAACAATTGTGTTTTTTCCAATATTATTATTGTTTGATTTAGTATGGAATGCTAAAAATGGTTGTTATACTGTTTGGCAGCTTATCGCTTCTTTAATAATTGGTGGACTTTTTGGAGTTCTTTGGTCTTATATAATATCAAAAACAAATAACCCTGATTTACAATACTTTGCTGGTGTTAGTAATAATGAAGTTTGTAGCGCACCTTCACAACAAACATTCAAATGTAAGGTTTACAAAAATGGTAAATTAATTTCAAATATATAATCATGTTTTTTTAGATATTGATCTAGAATTACGAACTCAGGGGAACCAAGGTTCCCCTGACCCCCCCCCTCCCTTATAGAGCAAATTGATGTTAACCAAATGATTAATATCAAATACAATATAAATAACATTATTAAAGGAGGGGGTTTCAGGGGGTCGGTACGTACCGTAGGTTCCCTCAGTTGTTGCAGTAGTAAAATTTGGAAGTATAAGTGTCATTTTTATTATATATTATAATGATAAAAAATTATAATAAAAACGATTTAATATTTGTTTTTATCCAAGATTTAAATATTTCTAATTGTCGTTGTTTTTGCATTTCATTTGCTATCATATTAAAACTTTTATTTTTGTACTGAAAAACAGAAACAAAATTATTTATAATATTCAAAGTATTTGATTTTGAATATTTAGAATTTAATTCTTCTAGTGAAAATAGTTTTACATTTCTTCTTCTATTTACATCGTTATGAAAATTAAATAAAAATATTTTCAAATCATTTTTACTTCTTATAGACATATAATTTAAATTTTGTATATATTGTGTAGCATGGTTAGAACAATTAGGACAAGGTAAATTCATACATATACCTTTAATCAAATCTATTAACTCATTCTTCAAATTATCAAAATCTTCTTCTTTTATTTTTTCAGCAAGAGTATGAAATAAAAACCACGTTGATGGCCCCCATCTTAATTTTGTATTTTCTAAAGATTCGTTATTATTATTATCATTGTTTGTTTTGGTATTATTTAACATATTATTTTCATTCATTGATTGTTCCTTCAAATTATTTATTATAATTGAATTGCTTTTAGTCATTCTAGATAAGAGTTTTTTACCAAAAGATAAATTGTTATTAAAAACTTGATTATTATTATTATTATTAATGTTTAAAATATTTGAATTGTTACTATAAAATTGCATATTCATTGTATATAGAGAATATGTATATATTGTAAAAGTATAAAAAATATATTATAATAATATAATTATGGAAACAAAAGAAGAATTAATTAAAACAATAAGAGAATGGGTAAAAATAGATAACGAAATCAGAACTTTACAAAAAGAACAATTAAATAGAAAGAATGATAAAAAAAGATTATCTTCTTCGTTGATAGATATAATGAAAAAGAATGAAATAGATTGTTTCGATATCAATGACGGACAAATTATTTATAATAAAAAAAATGTAAAAAAACCAATAACTAAAAAAGTACTATTAGAAATACTTCAAAAGTATTACAAAGAGGATTTATTGAAAGCAAATGATGTCAATAATTTTATTTTGAATAATCGTGAAGAAAGCATAAAAGAAGAAATCGTTCGTAAAATTAGCGTAAATCAATGTTCCCACTAAATTAATCCTAAATTGGGAATTGTAACTCTTCCATTTTCACGAATACATTTTCCTATTATACTAGGATTCAATACTTCATTCAATACCTCTTCTGTTTTATATACATTATTTTCATTGTCTATGTAATAAATTATTCCATTTACTTCTTCTGCTATTACTTGTATTTTCCTTTCATTCGAATTTGAATCATTATCATTTACATTTAAACATCCGTGTGGAATACCTTTAACATGAGTTCCGCAGTATTCTAGATCGGTTTTTCTGCGTCTAGTACATTGTTCTCCATTTGCTCTTTTAGCACTACATCTATTATTTACAGGAATAGAATTTTTAATTCGTTTTCTTTTTATTAAGTCGTCTTTTGAAATTACTAATCTTTGATAATCGTAAACATATTCTAACAAATCATTTACTTTTAGTTTTTCATCTATATCCAATTCTGTTATTTTGTTTTTAATATTATCCTTGAATTCAGTAATAAAATTTTCTACCTTCTTATTAATTTGCTTATCCATAGTATTATTATTATTATTATTATTTATGTAATACACAATAAAAAATAATATTTATTTCAATTTTTTCAATAACAAATAATAAACTGTATAAAGATGATCTTTAGAACATATCATAAACTTTTTTGAAAATACGAATAGCTTCATTACATGATACTCTTAAATGTTCTGCAACAGTGCGTTTATCAACATTTTCATAATAAGCTAAACGAATAGTGCTTTCTATATTATGTGGATGAAATTTTTTAAAACCACAAAATGATAATAATTTATTATTTTTAAAATAGTTTTCATACAAGATATATTCTAATACCTTACCTATCGTATAATCTTCATTTAATAGTATAACATCAAAACAAAAGTCCATTGTTGTTTCACTACGATTGATTGGTAAAGAATCCGAATCAATATCAACAATTAATTGTGCGAATTTATTATAAAGAATACCACATGCTTTTTTGACTATTTCTTTATTACTATAAACACCTAATGTTTGGACGATAAAATCAAAACTATCCTCTTTATAATATCTTTGAGAATCTAATATTTGAAAATTCTTTTTTTGAAATTCAATATCTTCTTTTGGTACATCCTTTGATAGAAGATTACTATTATATTCTTCCCAAACTTCATTTGAACGTTCTATATCAATAGTATTACCATAAGAGCATTTTGATACTACATTATAAACACTATTTTCTTTTGCAGTATGAACTGAAAATTCAGCAGTCAGTTTTATTTGTTCTCCCGATACCGTATCGGAGATTCTTGGACGTAATCTCATGAAATCAATATATTGAAGAGTTTTCGGATTTTGTGGAAATATACGTTTTGTTTCGTCTTTTGTCAAATAATTTCCATTGGTTTTATTTTTTATACGAAATTGTTCTGTTGTTACAATCATTGTTGTATCAGTATCATTTTTTATATCCAATTCTAAAATATAATTATCGGTTAAAAGAGTAAGATCTTTTTCAAAAACGGGAATACAACTTAATCTATGTTTAAGTATTTCATTATGTAATCTACTAGTATTTATTTCTATATTACATTGATTCGTTGCATATGTTTCGGTATAAAAACAAACTATCGGTATATCAGATAAAATGGTTCTCCTTATTGCATTTGCTAAACTTACATTGATATCATTCAATGTAAACTCATAAACATCTCCTAATTCCGAAACTTTTACAAGTACTGGATCCATTACTAAAATATATAGTTATTATTCTATATATATTTTACAATTTTATAATTCAATTTTTTATTTATTATGGTTTTTGAAATAATGATGCATTGGATGTATTTGATTATGATTTAATTCAAAATTTTTATACATTGTAGAATGATCCATCATATCTCTATGCATTATAGGTAAGGGATTTGGAAAAGGAACATTAATAGGTTGAATATGGTTCGGAATATTTAAAGATAAATCCTGATGTATTTCTCTATTCTCGTCATCGTCTCGTGAACCATATAAATAAGGATTTCCATAAAGGTAACCGTATCCGTAAGGAGGATAATAAGGAAAACCATAATAACCACAATGTCCGTAACCACCATGATGTCCGTAACCACCATGATGTCCGTAACCACCATGATGTCCGTAACCACCATGATGTCCGTAACCACCATGAAATGGGAAGGAACGGCTTGTATCACTAATATGTGATTCAGTATTTTTCATAGTGTTTTTCAAATGATAATTATTTAAAAAATTTTTAGATAAATCAATTTTATTTTGTGGTGAAAAATTACCGGAAGAATCAGAACAGATACAAGATATAACATTATCACTAGAATCATAAGAAATAATTTTTATATTTGAAATATAACTACCAGATAATTCATATGTAGAAAAAACAAAACCGTTCAAATATTCAATATTTTTTTGTAATATTTCGTTCATTTTATATAATTCATTACATTTTTCGTTTAAAAAATAATTATCTTGTGTTAGATGATCTAAAAAGGTGGTATGAGGTTTTTTACGCGATTGCATAAGGCTGTTTTATAATATCTATTATTATAAAATATTTCTAAAATATTATATTGAAACCATAAATGCTACAATATAAAATACAAAATCAAAACAGTAATTAAATAAATCAAAAAATGTCATATGGAATAACAAATCTATACAAAAAACGTGTTCGTTCGTATGGTTTCAATAATCCAAATATTATTCTTGAAACTTTATTTGGATTTACAATATAATTATTATAAATATTATTTTCAATAGAAATTATAAATTCTTCCTTGTTTATTATATTGTTGTAAAAATAACTTCTCTCAAACAATTTTTCTATATTATTAGAATAACTATTCAAAAAGTAATTAATATTTACAAAACGAATAAGATCGCTACATAAAATATAATCATTATAATCAAAAGAATAATAATTTATAACAATTTTATAATCTCTATAAAAACTTTGTATGTCTTTCAATAATTTTTTTGACTGTACTTGATATGTAAAAGGTATAATATGATTTATTATTATATCATTTGGTATTTTAGTTAGATCCATAAATATATTATATATTACGTTTCTACTTTAACCCATTTTTCTCCTTTGAAATCTTCCAAAACACCCTCCCATTTTTTGAATTCTGGATGTTCTTTAATATGTTTTTTTGCTGAAAACTCGCGACCACAAGCAGAACCAAATCTACCCCAAAAAGACATTTTTTCTGCCATATCACTATCTACCACTTTACCATCTACGCAACCAAAGGGATAAAATGGAGGTCGAGCACAATGTTCTATTGTTTTTTCCATATGTTTACATATACTTCTTTGTCCGGCTTGATTTTTATCGAGATAAACATCATAATGATCTGCCATTATTTTTTTACCAATAGAAATGTTGATTTTTCCGTAATATTTTTTATTCAATAATTCGTTCAATCGACTATTTCTAGCACCTACTGACGTACTAATATTATTATGATCTATATCATGTGTCTCTTTTTTTCTGAAATCGTCATCCATTGCACTATTAGCGCCATAAAAAACACCATTTTTAGTTCTTTGTATACTTTCTTCTTTTAATCCCAATTCAAAAAGCATAATTTCATTGGATTTTATATCTCCAAACATCCAAGAGCAAGCATAATCTCCTGCATTGTCTTTTTTCATTATTCTAACATAATCCTCCAAAGTTTCACCATATTGCATAGCCTCCCTTATTCTACAGAAAAAGGGTATACCAAATTTAGGTGTATAATCAATTCCTGATATTGTTGTTTCTGTCCCTATAATACCAGTAGAACAGACAAACCAATCAGATACACTTGCTATAAAACCAGGACAAGTCTGCATCAAAAAATTGTATCCTTTCTCTGGTTTAATTAATATGTTGATATTATGAATTTTCCCTCCTACAAAATCTGTATGTGTATTATGTGCCATTACAATTTTGCCATTTTCGGTAGCATTTCCAGTTGCTATAAAAGCCGAACATTTATTGTAATAATTTTTTTTGAAATAATAACTAAGAGACATATATGAATTCCAAGCGATTAAATAATCTAAGGAAATATTAACACCTGCATATCTTGCACCATCGGAAATTCCTTTTATTTCATCATAATATTCCGGGAAACATTTTTTTAATTTTGGACGTATTATTACATTTGATACTTTTATATAATCTTTCATATTTCTATGTAACATTTGATTTACATGAAATGGGAGAACTTTCAAAACCTTTTTCAAATCATTTTTTAGTAAATATCCATGTGCAAACCCTCTATCATACGGTTTCCCGTAAATTGATATTGTTTTCCATCCTGCTTCTTCACTAATTATTTTTCCATTTATTATTTTTTTTTTAGAATATATTTTTAATGTTATGTTATGATGATTATAATTTTTATGTGTCGTCATATACATAATAATTACATATTTAGTGAAATATATTATTTAATAAACTAACCAATTATAATAAGATGAAACAATCGGTATTGAATTATTGTTACCTATATTTGATAAATTTTTCATTGGATTATCTAATTCTGTTAAGAATAAAAATGATATCATTATAAATAGTAAAATAAATGGTAATAATACTAAAATCCAAGAAACTATTGGAAATCCTGATTTACAAATAATATTAAGCAACCAAGTCCAAAAGATAATATAAATGATTTTTATAAGAAATATTAAAAAAACGCTAGAAACATTACAACTATAATCTCCTAAACAATATACAGTATCACCATGAAAATTTTGAACTGCCATTATAACTAGTGCAAACATAGATAGAATTAAATATAACATTGCTGGATTACAAATATTTTTTAGTCCAATTGCCATTTTTATACATAACTACTATATTTTTTTGTTATCCCTTTCAAGATTTGTAACGGGACGCGTCCCTTTACATCTTCGGAGGGATCGACCTCGAAATTTGAAATTGGGGACACAGAGTGTCCCATTTCAAATCCGCGTTGCTCTAAATAAATTATTATAATATTTTTTACTAAACTAAATGTTTTGTAACACCATTAAAAGCTGGTTGTAATATTGGTGATGGATTAACCGAAAAACTATTAGAAAAAATTGCACTTCCTATTTTCGTTCCTTCAATATTTCCAAAGGATGATAATGCATCATTTCCAGGTCCAAACAATGAATCCCCACCTTTCATTTTACGCATAACACTTTTGTTGTTTTTTTTTGTTATTTTTTGTGTTTTTTGTGTTTTTTTATTGCCACCATAATTAGGTAAATTTCTACTAGATGTCAACATTGAAGGATTATTTGGATCATTATTGTGAGTATTTACATCATAATAATATTGATTTTGTGATGATTGAAAATTTTGAAAACTAGCAGGATTAATATTACCCCCCACTATCTTTTTTTTCATTGCAAAAAAAATATTGGATTTACATCCACATCCCTTTTTACCTGTTTTCCTTCTATTCTTTTTAGTATTTCTTTTAGTATTTCTTTTAGTATTTCTTTTATTAATATGCTTTTTCATATACATAATAATAACATTTTATTCAATATCAACATGCGTCAACATATGTCTTCTACAACAAACATTTGTTAATCCTAAATTATCCAAAACATCTCCTTCTGGTGTTTTTTCCACATTTGTTTTTGTGAGATAAACGACCTTTTCTACATTTAAATTTTTAGATAATTTTATTTTACGAACTTCTCCTTGATAATATCTATATTTATCTGCTAATACCATTCCGCATGTAAAACATTTAATTGGAATAATCATAATTTCTATATTATATAGTTTGTGTTTATATATTTTTATTTTTTTCAATTTTTTATTAGAATAATAATATAAAGCAAATGAAAATGAAATATTTGATATTAATATCAATTTTAATACTTTCTTTAGTAATGGGAATATTTTATAATACAAAATGTAAAAATATTGTAAACAGTAAAATTTTGATGGAAGGATTGGTTACACTTGATTCTCAATATACAAAAATATTTCCACAGTCCAAAGACAGTAATGGTAATTATTATTTACAAAGTGGATATTATAATATTGGAAATAATCAAATGGCCCTTATACCAAATAATTACATCATTACAACCGATTCTACAGGAGTCGTTACTAACAATCAACCCGATTTTATAAATATAATACAAGATAGAAATGGTAATTATACCGTTACTGATGGTTATTATAATATCAATAATAATCCTAATGCACCTCGTAATATGATGGCGATTATACCATTTGGTTTCAAGGTTAATAATAGTAAAACAGGAATAACAATAGATCCTACTTTAAATACTATTAATTCTTCATTATCACAAAGTTCTCCAACATCGAATTTAGGAGATGCTAGTTATAATTCTTCCATTCAATATAATAGTAATAATTATAATATACAATATCACGAAGATATAAGTATGAACTCTGATTTATTAGGTTTACAAGAAAATGCGATTTATTATCAACCCGGTGCTTTCAAATATGGAGGATCTACGTATGTTCCAAATTATGAAGATAGTGTTTATTTAAGTAAAACTACTTATTTACCAACAACAGCATCCTATAATAATGGTATAAACCCCAATGATATTTGTAATCTTTATAGTAATTATCCAGAAAGATTAGAAAATGCTTGTAATAATATGGATAATGGAACTTGTAGAAGGCTATCCCCCTGTTGTGTTTTATTAGGTGGTTCAAAGTGCGTTAGTGGAAGTCAACAAGGTGCTAAAATGAAATATAATTATAGTGATTTTTTAATTAAAAACCGTGATTATTATTATTACTTGGGTAATTGTTACGGTAATTGCCCTCAATATGATGTTAAAAATAGTGTTTGATAATGTTTTTATTCTTTCAATATTTTGGTTCCTTTACTCGTCTTTTTCTTTACTAATTTTACATCATTTTTATGGATATTATCATGACATGCATCACAAACAGATGCCAAATTAGCACTATGATTTTTATGAAATGATCCTATAAAACCATCTAAATCTGCATCTTTTTGCGGACTTAAATGGTGCGTTTCTTTTGCTATTTCTGTATTACACATTTCGCAAATTCCTCTTATTTTATTTGAATTATAAATACTTGTATTATTAGAAAGTTCTCCTCTACTATTCGGAAAATATTTTTCTCTTATACTATGAGCCAATTCTAAAAACTCTTCATCTAAATAAAGTGATTTACATACTTCTAATCCATACATTCGAGGTCCAGAACCCTCTTTTAATTTACGATCATAAACCAAACAATCTAATTCTCTATCATATCTTACTGTCATATGTTTCAATAATATTTCATTCATTTCAACAATCTCATTATAAGAAGTAATTTCGTGAAAATGGGTTGCAAATATAAATGACGCTTTCTTTTCACAAAGTTTCATTAATCCTGCAACAAAAATACTCAAAGCGGACTCTGTTTCGGTTCCAGAACAAAGTTCGTCTCCTAAAATCAAGCTATTTTCATCCGCAGTTTTTAATATGACACGTAATTCAGACATTTCTACTGCGAATGTCGAAAGACCTTTGAAAATATTGTCATTTCCAAGAATACGTGAATAAATTGCAGTATATGGTTTATAATGAAACTGAGAACAAGGTACATAAAATCCTGCTTGTGCCATTATAATCGCTATACCCAATGCCCTTATTAAACTCGTTTTACCAACAGCGTTAGTCCCGTACAATAAAATCCCGTTTTCATTGTCTTTTCCTAATGATACTGTATTTGTAACATAAATTTCATTCTGTTGAAATTGCTCTATTAAACAATGTCGCAAGTCAATAGCTTCTACGAAAGCTTTTTCATATGAATCTATAATATTGGGTTTACAATAATTATAATTTTTCGCCAAATATGCTTTGGATTGTAAAACATCTATTTTACCAATATATTTCACCAAGTTCTCAATATCTTCTAACCAATTTTTTTCTATTTCATTAATAATTTCAAAATATGTATTCTTTATTAATTCATTCATCATCTCTTTTGATTTCAACATTTTTTTTGTTATTAAATTTAAAACAGGATGTTCTATATCCATATTTGTCGTCGATGAACCCGCTTTTGAAAACTTGATATCTTTAAAATCTATTATGACACCTTCTATTTCAAAACTAGTGTCTCCTGTTTTGTCTAATAACATTTTTAATGTTTGAGAACGTTTTGTAGTAATTTGTAAACTAACCCCTGATTTGTCAGTTTCATGGACTTTTATAAATTCGGTATCATAAGAATTGTCGTGTTTTTGCATAATTCCATTTATTTTTTCCTTCATACCGTTAAAAATCCGTATATTTTTGTCATAATCTAAAACGACATTATCTAATTCTATTGAAACCCCCTTTTTTATGATATTTTCATCAAAGCTTGTAATGGACGATGTTTTTTTACAAATATCAATAAATAATCTTTCATTTAAAAAAATAATTATTTTTTTTGTAATATCATTAATATATTCTTGAGAACCCTCTTCTAAAAAATCATCGCATAAATAATCGGAAATATCATCCAATTTTTTTAATGTTTCTTGTATTTGATAAATATATTCAATAGTATTGTATAAATGCGCTATTGAAGAAGGATAAACCCTTTTTATTAAAATTTGTCGCATTATTTTTTCAATGTCTCGGATTTGTGTTAATAATCTACGAAAAATATCTATTTTATCATATTTCTCGGGTTCTAACATAACAGAAATCATTTCATATTCTTTGTTTAACCATTCTTTTTCACTTGTTGGATTCGTAATTTGATACTGTAATTTTCTTTTACCAATAGCAGAACAGCATTTATTTATAAAATTCGTTACACAGGAATATTGCCCCTTATTTTTTTTGGTACCTTCTTCAATAATATTCAATTGCATAAGAGTATGATTTGCTAATACTAAACGGTTTGATACATTATTGAATATAGGAATACCGATTTTTCTCACCAAATCCGGATTTTGTTCCTGTATAAAATTCAACAAAAAACAATAGGATTGTGTTGCTATTATATTTTCATGAAATTCACTACAAACATTATAAATATCATCACTATAAAATTTCGTAAGAATTTGTTTTATATATTTTTGATTCGTACAATTTGTAATTTTTATATTTTGTTCGTCGGATGAATTATAGTTATGAATGGTTTGATATCCAATACCCGAGAACTGCATTGCTTTTTTCATTTCATCTTTTTCAAAGGGAGATACGAATAAAATTTCACTCGGATTGAAAACAGAAACGGCTCTTTCTAATTCGTCGAAACTTGTATTGTTTAATAAGTAATTACAATCGTATTGAAAAATATAGGATTTACCAGTAAAAATATTTATTACAGAAATTCCACAAACCATAATTTCTCTAAGTTTGGAAAAATCGGAATTGAACAAGGGTTTTGATTTATGTACCCATACACACATAATATTATTTGTTATTTGAGGAGAACTATCAGTTTCACAAGAAATAAATGTTCCTGGTGAATATATTTTATGTAATTTACGGAGAAAGACTTTTTTGTTTTTAGGATCGGGTTCTTGTAGATAAACAGCTGCTATATACCCCCCATCTATTATTTTAGGTAAATATTTATCTAATAAATAAACCCCGAATCCGGCCATTACTATTTGACCTTTATTACCAAAGCCACTCTTTTTTTCTGCGATATTCAATTGACAAATCTCAGTAAAATCTTCAATTTGACTCTCTATTATATCCCCCGTTGGTGTTTTTATTCCGTAAATTTCTAAAAAACTTCCTACTTGCATCAATACTATTGTTTTTTTACCATATTTTGTCTGATTTTCCCTTGTTATTTTAAAATATTCTGAATAAATATTGTCATCACTTGTGCTTATAGATTTTGACATCGTCTAATTATAATAACAGGATCCATTTATGTATTTTTATTAAAATATAATTTTTATATATTTCAAAAAAACATATAAAAATATAACCCCCAATTTTATAAAATACAAAAATATGAAAATCTTAACAGCAGTTGTAAATAATCCATTATTCATTGAAATTCAATATTATACTCTTAAGAAGTATATGAAATGTGATTATGAATTTATTGTTTTTAATGATGCAAAACAATTCCCTGATTTTACAAATGGAAACGATGAAAATCTTTACAAAGAAATAATAAATAAATGTGAAGAATTAGATATTCAATGCATTTCTGTTCCGAACGACCATCATAAAACAATGGATTGTCCTGTAAAAAGATGCGCTGATTCAATAAATTTTATGTATCAGTATATGTTAAAAAATAAAGACGAATATTTAATCATTGATAGTGATATGTTTTTAATTGACGATTTTTACGTAGAAAAATATAGAGAATATGATTGTGCTATTGTTTTACAAAACAGAAAGATTCCATTTGTTAATTATATTTGGAATGGACTTTTCTATTTTAATACTCAAAAAATGGACGAACTTGAAATTATTAGTTGGGATCAAGCATTTTCATCAGACGTTGGAGGAATGACGTATATGTGGTTAAATAATAAATGTAAAAATTTACCAAATGTTATAGATATTCGAAATTCTAAAAAAAACATTTTCAATCGAGATGGAATTTATTTTATAAAACATCTATGGTCTTTAACATGGAATGATAATGAAATGCCGGAAAAAATGAAAAATACCAAATTAGAAGAATTTATAAAAAAAGATCCTAGAAATCAAAATGGAAAATATTTTTGTGAAATATATGATGATATTTTTTTACACTATCGTGCAGGAGGAGATTGGCAAAGAAAAGGATTAAATTTTCATAATGATTTAACTCAAAATCTTAAAAAATCCATTTTATAATTGAGAACAATAACTATCCATAATTCGAAAAAAAATAATTATTAATTTTGTTCTTTCATTTTCTAAATTGATAAAAAATTCTTCATTTGTATTATTTAATATTATAGGCTCTTCAGTATTATATTTATCAAATTCGATAACATTTTTAAATTGATAATGAGAATTGGTTTGTTTTGAAATAATAAGTGGAACTAATATAGAAAATGACAATGGAATAGAACCTGACATTTGTTTATTTTCATAATTTATACTCGTACAATCTGTTAAAAAATAATCACAATTTACTGCTATTCTTAAAAGTTCTAATGTGTTAATATCCTTGTATATTTTCAATGTAATATTCTCATTTAAATTTGAAAATTTCGATTCATCCATTTCTCTAGAAACAGCATGTAAAAATATCGGATGGTCGGAATACAAACGATTGATAATTGTCGTATGATACTTGTAATCGTGCCCTAAAATTAAAACATGAGTTTCATTTTTATTATTATTTTTAAAAAAACTTAATCTATTATTCAAACTTAATATTGGAAAACATGGTAAGGCCCAAGGACGAATTGAAAAATCAAAAAAAGGACGTGTTGCAATACATTTTTTAATTTCGCTTCTACGGACATCAATACTATGGTCTATTCTAATCGTTTTATTATTTATATTTTCATTATCTGTATTAAAACTAAAATCATCATCTGTAACTAATATATAAAAATCGTATTGTTCTTTTTCTGAATCAAACAAAGACATACATCTATATTCAAAATTATTGTTTTCAAATAATTGTTTGAATAATTCGTTGTATCCATTTGATCTGTCTAAAGAACAATAAACAACAGTATCCATATTTTTTTCTAAACAATAATATAGTAAATAACCTATCATTTCATAATGAAATGGAAAACCATTATAAATTGCGACTTTTTTGTTTTTTTTCAAAATATCCATAAATACATTGAAAAAAAAATATTTATATATTTTTATATTTAAATATAAAATTTATTATTTATTATTTATTATTTATTATTATGGAAAACAATTCTAAAGAAAAATTCAATAAAACATTTACAGCTATTTATGAAGATAAAATTTGGAATGAATTAAAAAATTATACTACAAATAGTGGATATGGTTCTGATCTTAATTATAATATCAATACATTTATTCCATTTTTAAAAGATTTTATTATTAAAAATAATATTCGTTCTGTTTCTGACTTAGGTTGTGGTGATTTTGTTTGTGGACCCCATATTTATGATGATTTAGAATTAAAATATTATGGATATGATACTTATTCGAAAATTATAGAAAATAATAATTCTATAAATAAAGATTCAAAATACTCGTTTACACAATTGGATATTTTCAATGAATGGGAAAATATAATTCCTACGGATTTATGTATTATTAAAGATGTTCTCCAACATTGGAGATTAGCCGATATTTATACTTTTCTAGATAATATTATGATTAGTAAAAAATTCAAATACATTATTATTTGTAACTGTTGCGACCAAATAAAAGATAATCCGGATTTATTAATTACTGGTGGATTTCGTCCATTATCTGCAATGTTTTTCCCTTTAAAACGTTATAGTGCTAAAATAATTTTAAAATATAATACAAAGGAAGTTTCTCTTATTACCTGTCATTAATGTAATTAAATAATAGGTTCTCTGGATTATGATTATAAACTTCACCACATATTGATGATGCAGTTTCGTACATTTTTCTTAATACATCATTCGGTGTTACTGATCCTACTTTAATAAAACCTCTTTTTATTAAAAATTTTTTAACTTCTTGTATAGGAACTTGTTTGAGTAATTGAGATTTCGTAGAAATATTATTACGAAGTGTTTTATTAGATACTAAAACCGAAATTTTTGGATGTATTTTCGATTTTCCTATTTTATAAGTTCTCCTTACTGTTTTTTTTCTTTTCATTTTTTTAGGTCTAGTATTTTGTTTCAATTGTTGCAATGCTTTAGTTGTTTCCTTTATTTCATTGACACGTTTCAAACTTTCGTTGATTTTATTCTCTATTGTTTTTTGGTTTTGATTTTCTGTATTATTATTATTATTATTATTATTATTATTATTGTTGTTATTGGGCGGATTGTTTTGAGAACCTCCATAAATATTTATAGGATTTATAGGATTTATTGAGGGGGGTGTATTCGATTGTATTGGATGCGTTTTTCTAGTTTGATTCATAAAATTTCTATATGTTGGTAAGTTACCATTTTTTAAACATCCATATATCGGTGTATTAATATTATTCAATGATTGATTTAATTTTATGGGAGATGTTAATAATTGTTGATTATTTGTTATTGTATTTGTATTTGTAACTTCTGTTAAATTCGATTTCAAAGGTTCGATTGTGGGATGATATAATAATGATTGGTTTGTATAATTTCTTAATGTTTTATTCACAGAATCCCCCTTTTTATCAACTAGAGACTGTAAATATTTTTGTGCCTCTTTAAAGTCATTATTGAAATTGGTATTATCATTACTTTCTTTTGTATTCTCTTTTCTTTCTTCGAATAATTTTTTATAACGTTCTTCTTGATGCTGTCTTATCATTTTTAATATCGATTTCTTTTTCATCGTTTCATTTTTTTTAGGAGTTTTTACACTTGTACTAGATTCATCTTTTGGCTTTCTTTTTTTCTGTGTTTTATGAGGTATTTTGAATAGATTCATATCAACATTAATTTTTTTTTCTTCCATTTACAAATGAAAAATAAAAAATATATTATATAACTACATTATTGTATAGATTATATAACCTAAATTTTTAAAATAATTATTGTTATTCCAAAAGGAAATAAAAAATTGATTACGTTATTAAAATAGGATTAGGTACAATATACTTACTATGAATTACGAAATGAAAGCCAATTTTCCCTCAACGCCTATTCAAATGGAAAAAAGTAATGATGAAAGTAGTATTTGTAAACCACCTATGAAATTAAAAATAAAAAGAAATTCTTCAAAAAATATTCCATATAATAAAAAAGATACCGAATCCATAATTACAGAAGAAATTGCCAAGATTATAGAAAAGGAAGAAGTCATTCAAAAGGAGATTGAAGAAATTCTGAAGAATGTAGAAAACCAAGAAAAAACATTACTAGATCATATTGGAGATTTTTCAGAAGAACCATATAGTATTATCGAATCTTATTTTGCAGGACAACATCTAGAAAGATTGGTAAGACACCAAATTGAATCTTACAATCATTTTGTGAATTATCAAATCCAAAGAACGATTCAAATGTTTAATCCGGCTATTATTCATTCCGATAATGATTATAATGCAGAAAAAGACAAATACTTTCTTGAAGTTCATGTGAATTTCTCTAATTTCAAACTGTATCCCCCACAAATTCACGAGAATAATGGTGCTACAAAACTCATGTTACCACAAGAAGCTAAAATCCGCAATTTTACATATGCATCCACAATGAATATTGATATCCATATTCAATATATTGTTCGAAATACTGAAAATATGGAAAATCCCCGAATTATAGAAAAAGTTCTTCCAAAAATTAATATTGGTAAACTACCAATTATGTTGAAATCGTCTATTTGCGTTCTTAATCAAAATAAACATATTGAAAGCGTTCATACAGGCGAATGTTCTATGGATTGTGGGGGGTATTTTATTATAAAAGGATCGGAGAAAACGGTTTTGGGACAAGAACGCGCCGCAGAAAACCGCATCTATTGTTTTGATGGTAAAAATACTACGAAATGGAGTTGGTTTGCCGAAATTAAATCGGTTCCTGATTTCAAATGTATTTCTCCCAAACAGATTGAAATGATGATTGCCAGTAAAAATAATGGTTTCGGTAATGGAATTTTCATATCTATTCCAAGAATTAAAAATCCAATTGAATTGTTTGTTTTGTTTCGTGCTCTTGGTATAATAAGCGATAAACAAATCTCTAAATATATTGTTTTGGATATTGAAGATGAAAAACAATCCGAAGTGTTGAATTTTATACAGGCTTCGATCATTGACGCAAACAAATACATGACACAAGAAGATGCATTAAGACATTTAACTGCATCGGTTGCTTATACACCTATCAATCTGGATAAAGAAACGGGATCGCGTAAAAAAAGAGAATTCGCATTAGAAGTTCTTGAAAATGATTTATTTCCTCATTGTCAAACTTTGCAACAGAAATTGTATATTATTGGATATATGGCTAGAAAACTCATACAGACTAGTTTAGGCTGGCTTCCTGCGGATGATCGCGATTCATATCTTAATAAACGTATTGAACTTACAGGAACTCTCTTGAATAATTTATTTCGTAATTATTTCAATAAATTAGTAAAGGAAATGCATAAACAAATTATTCGGGAAATTAATAATGGGTCTTGGCGTTCTACAGATGATTATGAAAATATTATTAATATGTCAAATATTTATAAAATTATGAAATCAACTACTATTGAAAATGGTATTAATCGTGCTCTTTCTACTGGTGATTTCAGTATTAAACAATCAAATAGTAGTAAAGTTGGAGTAGCACAAGTTCTTAATCGATTGACATATATTTCTAGTCTTTCTCATTTGCGTAGAATTAATACACCATTAGAAAAAAGTGGTGAATTGATTGCTCCGAGAAAATTACACGGGACAACGTGGGGTTTCTTATGTTGCGTAGAAACACCGGAGGGTCAGTCTATTGGTGTAGTCAAAAATATTAGTTATATGTGCCACATTACCATTCCAACAAATAGTAATTCATTATACGAATATGTAAAACCTCATATTCTTTCTGTTGATGATACAGACCCTGAAAAATTAAATGGAAAAGTGAAAGTCTTTGTCAATGGTTGTTGGTTAGGAGTTTCCGAAAACCCTATTGAGTTATACAATGATATGAAGGATAAAAAATACAAGGGAATTATAAATATTTATACTTCCATTATTTTCGACATTAAAATGATGGAAATCCGTATTTGCAATGATGGTGGACGTCTTACTAGACCAGTTCTTCGCGTTCGTGATAACAAAGCTCTTATTACAAAAGAAATTATCGAAAAATTAGTAAACAATGAAATTACATGGAATGATTTATTGACGAATTGTAGATTAGATGAATCAGTAGTTGAGTATATTGATCCCGACGAACAAAACTTGGCAATGATTGCTATGAAATCAAAGGATACTTATCTACATAAATTTTCTGGTAACAAATATAATTTTACTCATTGTGAAATTCATCCTAGTACAATTTTTGGAGTAGTTGGTTCTTGTGTTCCATATCCGGATCACAATCAAGCTCCTAGAAATACCTATCAATGTCTTCATCCGGATGAATTAGTATGGATGGCTGATAGAACAAAAAAAATGATTAAAGATGTTGTTATCGGAGATAGTGTTTTAACTATTCATCCTGAAACCCTAGATATTAATGAAACTATAGTTGTTAATCAATTTGTTCGTTCGAATGAATATCCTATTTATAAGATTACTACTGTTAGTGGTAAAGAAATTCGTGCTACAGAAGACCATAAATTTATGACAGATTCGGGTTGGAAAACAGTAAAAGAAATGATAGAAAATCCTCAATTAAAATTAGGTATGTCTACAAATGATTATAGTATTGTTCCTCAAACAATTGAAGGTTCTGAATATATTTTAAATGAAGAGATATTTATAAAAAATATTACTGAATTTGAAATTAATTTAGATTCTGGATTCGAAAGTTTTCATTATCTTGAAAATATTGGATTATTATCATTAAAAGAAGATAATCCTATTTTACCTATTTTATGTAGAATTATTGGTTTTATCATTTCTAGAGGATATAATAAAGATGAATTAATATTTTATTTTAAAAATAAAAATGATGCAATTGCATTCAATAATGATTTATTTAAATGTGGTTTTGAAATAAAAAATATAGAAGATGAAATTACAAATCTTCAACAGTACAATTACTCTGTTTCTATTAATAAATCATTATTATTATTCATTTATGGAATTGGAATAAATTATAAAGAATGTAAAACTATTCCCGATTGGATAAAAAAAAATAAAGAATATGAAAGACAATTTTTAAAAGGGTTTGTTGCAAATAATCAAGCAATGGTTCCAACAATAAATAGCGATTCTTTATTTCTTAATACAATTATGGAATTAGGTGATCTTATTATGATAATTCATAAAAAATTTAATAGTTCTACCTACATGTTAAATAATATTATTCGACAAAATTCTAGTAAAAATAATATTAATAGTTTCTTTGATAATATAACAAATTTTTATGATAATGTAGGATATGTTTACAATGAAAATAAAAATATTCAAACATCCAAAGTGATAGAATATTTGAAGTATAATAAAAAAACGGGAATATCGAACGATAATGATATTATGAGTAATATTAATAATGCAAAACTATGGATCGAAGAAAATATATTAGAAAAAAATAATTGCTTGTTTGTTCCGATATTAATTATAACACCAGAATCCGATGGATTAATTTCTTGTATTGAAACCGAAAGTGAAAATCATTCATTTCTTACCACAAATGCTATCATTTCTAGCAATTGTGCCATGGGTAAGCAAGCTATGGGTGTGTATTCTACAAATTACGATCAACGTATGGATAAAACCGCTTATATCTTAAATTATCCTACACGACCATTAGTCGAAACCCGAATCATGAATATTATTCGACTCAACCAAATTCCTTCTGGTTGTCAAATTCACGTTGCAATTATGACACATACTGGCTACAATCAAGAGGATAGTGTTTTAATCAATAAAGGTTCTATTGATCGTGGTTTATTTGTTACTACTATTTATCATACAGAAAAAGATGAAGACAAAAACATTATTCGTGATGAAATTATTCGTTGTAAACCGGATCCAAATAAAACAAAGGGGATCAAATTCGGAAATTATGATAAATTGAATTCCCAAGGATTTATTCCTGAAAATTCATTGGTTGAAAATCGTGATGTCATTATTGCAAAAACCATTCCTATCAAAGAAAATAGAAATGATCCTACGAAAACAGTAAAATATGAAGATCAAAGTAAAACTTATCGTACTACAGAAGAAACATATATTGATAAGAATTATACTGGTAGGAACGGTGACGGATATAATTTTGCGAAAGTAAGAGTTCGTACTTTGAGAAAACCTGTATTAGGTGATAAATTTTCATCACGTAGCGGGCAAAAAGGAACAGTTGGTAATATTATTCCTGAGTGTGATATGCCATTTACGAAAGATGGATTACGCCCAGATATTATTATTAATCCACATGCTATTCCATCTCGTATGACAATAGGTCAATTAAAAGAGACACTTTTAGGAAAGGTATTAATTGAATTAGGATTATTTGGTGATGCAACCAGTTTTGGAAATTTAGATGTTAAAACAATATCCGCGGAATTACAAAAATTAGGATATGAGAGTTATGGTAATGAACTTATGTATAATGGATTAACTGGCGAACAATTAGAAACAAATATATTCGTTGGACCTGTATTTTATCAGAGATTGAAACATATGGTAAATGATAAACAGCATAGTAGAGCCATTGGTCCTATGGTAAATTTAACTAGACAACCAGCTGAAGGAAGAAGTCGAGATGGTGGATTCCGTATTGGTGAAATGGAACGAGATGTTATGTTGGCTCATGGAATGTCTAAGTTTTGCAAAGAAAGAATGTTTGATGTATCTGATAAATATTCTGTTTATGTTTGTAAAAAATGTGGTATGGTTGCTTCTTATAATGATGGGGATAAAAATCGAGCATATGAAAATGCGGACTTCTCCATCCATTTATGTAAAACCTGTGATAACAAAACGGATTTTGCTCTTGTCAATATTCCTTACGCTTATAAATTGCTTTCACAAGAATTACAGACAATCAATGTTGTTCCTAGAATTATAACCGAATAGAGTTTCAAACCGTTTCTCTATTTATTTACAAAATGTAATATAATAATATAATATATATTATTATATGTTTTGGGATAGTTGGATTCAATATTTATCTCCTCAAGAATTTATAGATTTTCAAAATTTCAAAAAATTTTTAATTGATAATAATATTATAGCAACTACTGCTGGTGTATTAATTGCCTATTCTGCTTGGGATTTTATACAGTCATTTGTTGGAGATTTAGTATTACCTGGTATATATTTTTTGATAATAGATCGATTTATTTCAAATGGTTTTGTTTCTAGTGTTTTTGAACCAGTAAATAAATTGAATATTCCGAAATTTATTACTAGATTAATATCGTTTTCTATTGTTATTATATTTACTTTTTTGTTTATTCAGTTTGTTATAAAAAATTGGGTAAATAAAAATGATATGCAAATTCCTTTACCTCCAATAAATAATAATAATAATAATAATATACAAGGTAATTCAATTGTATCTGGCAATACTATATCTATGAAAGATGAAGTTGTTACAAATATGATTATTGATTCCAATAGAGATATTTATCATTATAGTAATTTTTATCCCATTTGAAGATTTGTAACGGGATGCGTCACTTTACAAATCTTCGGAGAGATCAACCTCGAAATTTGAAATTGGGGACACAGAGTGTCCCATTTTTCTTTTCTTTTCTTTTCTTTTATTTTCTTTTATTTTCTTTTCTTTTATTTTCGGTCGGTGTAATAATAATATTATCTTTTGCATTATCAATAGTATTATATTTTAGTAAGTATAATATAATAATAGATTACTAAATACATATATCAATCGTATAATTCATCCAAATTTCTCAATAAAAATATACGATTTTTGATTTCATTTACATCGATTGTTTTGATATAAACTTCGGGATTATTACAAATATCTTTCAACATTTTGAAATCTTCTTCTAATTCACCTGATAAGTTTATTGTGGTATTAGGAAAATATTCTTCTATATTATTACATCCCATATAAATAGGTGTTGTATTACATAATAATGGATTCATTATCTTTTCTGAAAAATAATGATTTAATCTACAATTCTCAATAGATATATGATATAAATAATTTTCATAGGGTTCTAATTCTTTGAATTCTCCTTTTACACGTTCATCTTTCATCCATAAATAAAACTTGCATCCGCGACCATAAACATCTATTGGTAATTTCGATTCTATAATTTTATTTACTAAACAATGACGGTATAAATGCCCCTCTTCACTTACTTTTTCACTTACCATCAATGACATTATTTTATTTTTTTGGGGTTTTGTTTTCAACGGTGGATTATGCCACATATGCGAATATCTTTCTACAAAGGGTTCTCCTAAATCGTGTTTTTCTCCTATAAAATATTTTGAAATATTTTTTTTTGCATATTCTATAAATCTGGGTGTTATTTTTAAAAACTGGGGTGGTTCAAATGCGAATCCTATAACATTTTCTTTGGGTATATATTTTTTTATCTCTGGCATTGCTGTATTCAATATTATAACATGGCTGTAATCGTCTTCGTTTGTAATATAAATATTTTTATCTTCACCGTAATTTTTCATATTGGATACTTCACATAATCTTTCATAGATTTCTTTGCAATTCTCGGAAGGACAAAAACTCGAAAAAATGCGGATTTTATATGTTTTATTTGTAGTATTGTTTATACTATTATTTGTAGTTATATTCATAATATAGTTTTTTTGGATAATTATAAATGATTATATGCATTATTTTTTAATTTATTTTTTGTTTTTATTATTTATCATTCAATACACAATAAAATAATGGATTTGAATTCTAAAATACCCGATAAAAGTGAAATCAATGATATTCGAACCAGTTCTCAATTCAAAGGAATTTCCTTTTCAAAATACAAGAAAACTGATGTTAAAGACCAATTTATAGAAAATATGAAAAATGGGAAATTAGAACCCGCATCTTATTGGTGTGCTGAATTAATTTGTGCCGGACATTTTATGGATGTATGGGAAATAATATTGTATTATGCTGGAAAACACATTCATTTAGGGAATCCTAAAATTATTATTTATTTGCAACTTCGGTTTGAAATTTTCAGAGGTATCGTTTCAAAGGGTGAATTTTTAACAGAATTGGATTTACGTAATAATATTACAATACGTAAATTGTTTGCTGAAGTTGTTAGTACTCTTACTTTATCCAGAAAAACCCATAGTTTCGAACCTATTAAAATAAATCGCGAAGAAGAATTTGATATGACACAAATGACAGAGCGTTTAAAGGCCGATTCCATATCCTATACCGATGGAATATTGAAAAAGGATGATCCGAAAGAGCTTTTTATTGCCATTAATGAATTGTCATATCATTTATCGATGAAAAATTCTACGGAATCTTGTTATTGGGTCGAATGGATGATAGATTTCTTTGATATTTGTAAGAAAAGAAAGGAACCATGTCTTTGTCAAAAGCGGAATTATATTCCTGTAGAGAACAAATATCAACGTGATATTATTTGGATTGTATGGGATCTAATTTTGCATCATGTTGAAAATTTAAACGATAAATTTATTAAAAAACTATATGATGCTCTTCTCGAGATTTTTTGTATCAAATATACTACTGCTTCTTGTAAAAAAAGGCGATATTTACTTTATTTTGCAGTTGCATTAATAACGGAAAAAGTTCCAAACAATATTGAATTAATGCCGAACAAACCTATGATACAAAATATTGTTGATAAAATTAATACTATATACGCCCAAATAAAAAAATCTGAGGAGAGTCCTAATACCGAATATTTGTTTTCTGGAATAAAAGATAATAACGCTTTTGAATCATCTATGAAGAAGATGGAAATAATGAATTCTATGGATTATTTTTGAACGCATATAAAATTATTGTTATATAATAATAATAATAATGTGTCAATTATTTTTATCTATAAAAAAAGAAAATGGAAAACAATTATTAGAAAAATTCATTAATAAAAGTAAAATAGAGCCCGTAAAAGATGGGTATGGTATTACTTGGTACCAAAATAATAAATGGAATGTTTATAAAAATAACGTCCAATATATAAATGATACAAATTATAATGATGTAATTACTAATATTCATAGTAATATTATTATAGCACATTTAAGGCGAGTTTATAACGGAGCCAATAAAAAGGAAATATTAGAAGAAAAAATAATAGAAAATAATCACCCTTTTTATTATGAAGATTGGGTATTTGTTCTCCACGGCGATTTATTTTTTTCAGATAATAAAAATGTGTTTTCTTTTCAAAAATACCACAGAGAACCTGTATTTAAAGAATCAATATCAAAATTGATGAATCACATATTACCAAAATATAAAAAAATGATAAAAGGTAAAACAGATAGTGAAATAATTTTCTATTTATTTTTATCTATATGGGAGAACCTTTCAAAAGAACAGAAAATGTATGTAAAACAAGTATTGTATATATGTCTTTTACAAGTTCTCGATATTATACAAAAATCGGGGTTTTATTATTCATTTTCTTTTATTATTGCAAAGGATAAATATATACTTGTTACAAACTGTTATTATAATACCTCTGGTATCTATATTAAAAAAGTGAAATTATATATTGATAAATCTAATGATGATGGAGTTGTTATTTGTAGTTCTAAAATGACTGATTCCAGCAAAAAAATGGTTTTGAATACTTATCAATTGATTAATTTTTAGATAAAAATATTATTGTATAATAATATGGATGTTATTATACAATTACCTATTCCAATAGAAATTGTTTATTTAATTGCCTCATATGACCGTATATTATCTATACGGAAAATACCTAAAAATGACGAACGTTATTCTATTTTACAGAAAATACCTAAAAAAATATTTTTATATGATATTATTAGTAAGCATTTTATTGGATTTAAAATTTATTTTAATAATAATATGGGTTTAGTTCGTTTTATTCATAAATTCAATATTGAAACATGGTATTATGAGAGTAAAATATTTTATGTTGGTGATAATTATGATATTGCTACAAATAAACATTTATGAGTTTTTTTTGGGGATATTACGTATAATAATTATCATATTCTCCATTTTTACATAAATAAATATTTTGTATTTTATTACATTCTTTTACATATTCTATTGCGTCACATAATTCTTCACACCAATTATAAGAGTTATTATATACATCTTCTTGCAAAATACGGATTGTTGAATATTGATTTTCATTCGCACATTTTTCTTTGAATTTATCATTTTGTAATTGTTCTTCAGGTGATTTCCAATTTTGAACTTGTTTAAAATGTTGTACTCCATCAAGTTCAATAATAATTTTATATTCTGGAATACAAAAATCAAATCTTTTATTTTTACACCAATCTTGTATAAATTGAGATATTATTGTTGGATAATGATTTTTTATTTTTTCAAACAACATTCCTTCTGTTTTATTTACACAATTAATGCATCCATGATTTTGTAAATGTTGTTTTGGAAGTTGTTCGAATTCACCATGATTATAACATAAAATTGTTACTTTTGTTCTATTAGATATATAATTTACTTTTGAATAATCATATATATTTCCATGTATTTTTTTTGCTTTTTCAATAAATTCTTCTGTATTACTTCTATTCAAATTAGAATTACTACAAATTCCACACAATATACACCCTTTTTTTGATAAATGTTCGCTAGGACATTGTTTAAATTCACCATGATTTTTACAAATTATAGTTATTTTTTCTATTGCACTATTATATTGTACCATAGAATAATCATATTTATATCCATGTATTTTTTTTGCTTTTTCAATAAACTCGAATGTATTACTTTTAGAATTTTTAGTAGTTATTTCTATTCCGCATTTTTTACAACCACAATTTTGGTTTACATGTGAATATGGTCTTTGAACAAATTCACCATGAATTTTACATATAATTATTACTTTTGTATCTGTATTTATATAATCAACTTTTGAATAATCATATTTATCTCCATGTATTTTTTTTGCTTTTTCAATAAAATCAAATGTATTACTTTTATTTTTTTCACTAGTTGTTTCTTTTCCACATTTTTTACAACCATGACCTTTTAAATGACTATATGGTATTTGCTCAAAATAATCGTGAAAGGGACATATAATTATCACTTTTTTATCTATATTTGAATAATCAACTTTTGAATAATCATATTTATCTCCATGTTTTTTTTTTGCTTTTTCGATAAATTCTTCTTTTGTATTTTTTACTGTCATTATAAATTATATTGAGATAATTCTTTATATAAGTTTGCGGATTATTATATTGTTCCTAAATTTCTTCTAATTGTTTCATTTTTTCTTTTTTGTTCAAATATGCTGTTCTTGCGTATTCTTTTCGTTTTTCCTTAGAGACTTTATTTTCAAAATATTCTTTATTTCTTGTTAGTAATTCTTCTTTGTGATTTTCATAAAAAGTTTTATGACGAGCTGGTGCTGTATATTTCTTTAATTTTTCTTTTGTTTCTTTCAATTCTAACTCTAATAATGTGTTTTTTGAATTTAATTCATCAATTATTTTTTGAAGATTTTCGATTTCCATTTAGATATTATTACTAAATATTTTTTATATAATTTTCGTAGAATTAATTAAATGAAAATTATATGCAGTTTAAAAAAATGATCCGAAACCACTACCGCCCAGTACTGAACTCGCAGCTACTGGACCTGATAATAATCCATAATTGTTCTGAGAAACCCCACTTCCTCCCATCATATGATCGTAAAATCCTCCATCTCCCACCGTTTGTTTATTTGTAGAAATAGCTGGTGCGGGTGGAAATGTTCCCTGCATTGATGAGTTGTCAAGGAAATCGGCCTGCGAGGAATTATGAGAACTTTGTGTATTATTCACACGGACATTTTTTTTTACTTTATCTTTTTTGTTACCATTATCGTCACCTTCGTATAAACTGTATGCTCTATCTACGATTATGTTCACCTTAATCCCCAGTTTCGTTTGGATACTCAATACGATTATTAAAAATGCTAAAATAACATTTGTTAGTGCTAAACTTTCATATTTAAATCCACTATATGTTGGAATATATGTAATTATACGATGAATGACTATAATACCACAAAACATAACCACCAACTGAATAAAAATTTCAACTAAAAGTTCTAAAGAATTCTTTTCGGGATCAGCTTCAGGAACAAAACGTTGTATTATTTTATTCAAAATTACAACAGGAATCACACCCAAAATTCCGTATTGTACCACATTAATAATTTCAGCTTTTCCTTCTTCAGAAGTTGAAAATACGTGGGATAAAAAAGTCTTTTTATTTAAATCTTTTACTTCATGTAATATTTCCATATTCAGATTCTTATATAAACCTTATTAGAAAAAATATAAAAGGTTCTCATTATAATTATTATAATATTGAATAATTCAATGGGAATTATTATATCTACCTTTTTTAAATTGATAAATCCGAATCTTCAAGATAATGAAGATAATGAAATCATAAAAAGTGAAGAAGAACAGTATTTACAACTTATTCGCGATGTTATTGAAAAGGGTTCTCTGGAAGAAGGCAGAAATGGAAATACAAAATCCCTTTTTGGTTATTCTATGCGGTTCTCATTGAAAGATGGGACATTACCTCTTTTAACTACTAAACGTGTCGCTTGGAAAACCTGTTTTCATGAACTTATGTGGTTTATTAATGGTTCTACAGATAATTCCATTTTAAATAAAAAAGACGTTCATATTTGGGATGCGAATGCTACACGTGAATTCCTAGATAGTCGATTTCTTTATTTTAATGAGGTAAATGATTTAGGTCCTATTTACGGTCATCAGTGGCGTTTTTATAATGCAAATTATACGGATTGTAATACTGATTATACTGGTAGAGGTATCGACCAATTAAAAATGATTATAGACCAATTGAAATCCGATGAAGGGAGAACATCTAGAAGACTCATTTTAACTGCTTGGAATCCTCAACAAATAGATAATATGGCGCTTCCACCATGTCATATTCTCACACAATTCCATGTAAGAAATAAAAAATATTTGTCTTGTTCTCTTTATCAACGAAGTGGAGATATTGGTTTAGGAGTTCCTTTCAATATTGCATCTTATTCATTCTTGGTCCATATTCTTGCAAAACATTGCGACCTTATACCTGAAGATTTTGTCTATTTTCTAGGAAACGCCCATATTTACGAATCCCATATTCCTGTGTTAGAAAGCCAATTACTTAAAGAACCTTACGCCTTTCCAAAAATCAGTATTAATAAAAAACATGATAATATCAATGATTATTCTATTGAAGATATTGATTGGACGGAAGAATATAAACATCAAGGACCTTTAAGAATGGAAATAATAGCCTAGTAAGTCAGGGGAACCAAGGTTCCCCCTGAAACCCCCTCCTTTATTAATGGTATTTATATTGTATTTGATATTAATCATTCGGTTAACATCAAGTTTTTTCTTTTAAGGGAGGGGTTTCAGGGGAACCGTAGGTTCCCTGAGAAGGAGGGGGTTCGGGGGGAACCTTGGTTCCCCTGATCCTGACCTGATAAAATGTTCCTATAATATATACAAAAATGAACGACTGGGCTAAACTCGTATCTAAAATCTACAAAGAAAAGAGTAAAACCAACAAAAATTATAAACTCAAAAACGCCATGAAAGACGCTAAAAAAGTATACAAAAAAAATAAAACCATGAAAAACAAAAAATCCAAAAAATAAAGTTGCGTCGCGTCGATTCGTTTATAAGTATTTAGAGAAAACGTTTGATAATATTATATTTATCCATTAATATGAGTAAATCTAATGCATCCGCTAAAAGTCGACGAGCATTTATTGATACAACTAAACAAAATCAATTCAATCCTTCTATTCCTACTTCTTCACCTACTCCAGCTCAACCTTCTACCGGTTTAACTCTTCAACAAGTTATTTCCGTAATCGATAAACGCCTTATTAACGTAGAAACATTTATGAAAGAATCAAAAGAAGAATCAAGTAAAAGAGTAAATTTCGAAGATGAAAATCAAGATAATGACAAAGATACTTATGATAATAACAATGAATTGAATAATATTATTATAGAATACAATTCCCGATTTGCTCTTTTAGCAGAAGAGATTAGTAATATTAAAGATACTTTACTTAAATTGCAAACATACACAATGAGTGTAAATAAAACATTGATGGAAGAAAGAATACAACTCATTTCTGATTTAGGAAATATTGTATCAGAACCAAATTATGAAATAAATAATACAGTTGTTGAAAATCACGACGTTCAAGATAATGTTAAAGAAGAAATAGTATTAAATACTCCTATAGAAAATAATAATAATATTCAAATGGATAACTTTAATGTTTCAGATATTGATAATGCCACAGTAGATAACTCTACCGTCAATGCCGCGACAGATACTACTGAAGTTATTGGAAATGGTACCATTGAAAATAAAGGAATAAAAATAAATAATACACCAGGAATTAACTTTAGAAGAAATAGAAACAATTTAGTAAAATAAAAATTGGATATTTAGAATAATTACAACTAATAATTACAAATTCACAAAATCACAAATACAAATTCACAAGTAATGATTACAAAATAAATATAGAAAATTAATTATATATATATTATTATGTCAATACTAGAAGAATTTCATGAAAATGAAATTGTAAATAGAATAAAAGAAATTCAAGATAATTATTATTCTAAAAATAAAAAAAATACTATTTTCAAAAATAAACAAAAATTAGATTGTGCTAATGCTGTATGTAATGCTATCCCAATAGATTTTTTGATATCTCAGACTATCTACATAATTCCAAATACAGATAAAATTTTTCTCGATTATACTATTTTCAAACTTTTTGCAAATACAGATAATTTCAATCAAATTATAGATAATATTTTTGTAACAATAAAAAAATGTGTTGAATCATTTTCTACATTCGAAATATATATTAATCTAGATTCATTTACTGTTTCTGCATTAGAAAGATATAAAGTAGTTATAAAAGATTTTATTAATAAATGTATTTCTTCTAATACAAGATACTCCGAAAATATTATAAATTTATACATTTGTAACGTTCCCAAAACATTCGATGCCATTATAAAAACTATGAAACCATTTATTGAAAAACAAGTATATGAAAAAATAAAATTATATGATGATAGTACTAGCAAACAAACTATTGCCGAATTCCATTCTTATAGAGATTCTTTGACTTCGTAATAATAAAATGTAAATAATAAAAAATATAGAGGTTGTATTAGATTATGTATACAGAATGGAAATCTCTATTAATAATCCTGCAAAATCCGAAATATTCAGTCTTATATTTCAACATTTGAAAGCCTTTACAGAACAAATTGTAATCATGTTTGAAAAGGATCGTGTTTATTTCCAATCTATGGATTCATCTAGAATTTCCGTTTTCGAACTATTTATCCCTTCTACTTGGTTTGATAAATACGTTCATTCCAAAGAGGGGACTTTTCCTGTCGGTGTGAATTCTACTCTTTTACATAAAGTATTGAATACACGAGAAAAATCTCAGGAAACCCGTATCGTTTTCGACTCTGAAGATGATGATAAAATGTTTGTTTATTTCACATCGGAAGACAAATCCGTTTTCGACAAACGGTTCGAATTACCTCTCGTAGATATAGACACGGATTATATGGCTATTCCTGATATGGAATCTAATGCGGATTTTTCTATCCCGTCTATTATTTTTGCCAATATTATTAATCAATTAAAACTATTTGGAGATACCATTGATATTGAATGTACGGAAGAAAAAATAGAACTCAAATCGTTGAGTGAAGGTACTGGTAAAATGTGTGTAGATATTGAAATTGACGAATTGTCTGAATATTCTATTAATGAGGGTGAATCTATTAACCTATCATTTAGTTTGGGGATGTTACATAATATTTGTCTTTATAACAAAATTTCAAAAGAGGTTCATATCAAACTAATAAAGGATTATCCTATGAAAATTATTTATTATCTAGGAGATGAAGATACTAAATTAATATTTTATTTAGCACCTAAGATTAATGAGGATTAATCGGATTTTTACGATTTATAAATTTTATTTCGATTTGTTCTCTTAACAAAACCACCAAATATGCTAAAAATATTCCTATTATTGCACCAACTATTAATTGTAAAAATGTATGATTATGGAAACTCAATCTTTCATAAAACATTAATGCAGCTAATACCAATAATAATTGGACCCAATAAAAAAATTCTTTTGTTGTTAAATAAAGATATGTAATAGAAAAAAATACATTTTGACTATGACCTGATGGCATACCATAAACACTTTTAATTCTACTAAAATGTTCTGAAAATAAGAATTTTTTATAATTATCAGGACGTTCTTCTTTAATAATAGATTTGAAAATTGTATTCAAATATCCACTTAATAATATGAAGAATAAATAATAAATTGTATAAAATAATTTTGAATGTAGTAAATAAATAACTAATAATATCATTATTATTTCACTAAAATAACCTAAAGCAAAAATGAAATCCGTTATTTTTCTGGACTCTTTTTTAACCACTTCAAATACCATTATAATTTTATAGATTATAATGATAAATTTTGTTGATATTATTTATTATCATTGTAAAATAAAAAATATAAAAACATTCTATATCATTACCATCTAGAGTATTTTATGTTATAATTTATAAAAACATAAAATTGAAATTTAAATAAACAAAAACTACAATAATAATTAAATATGAATAATATTATACCATTTGAAAAATCTTTTGCCTCACACCCTAAATCACAATTTTGGAGTGATAAAAATAACATAAATCCAAAATTTATTTTTAAATCATCAGGAAAAAAATATTATTTTAATTGTGAAAAATGCAATCATGATTTTGAAATGCAATTAGACAATGTATGTAAGGATAGATGGTGTCCTTATTGTTGTATTCCATCAAGACGATCAAGACGATTATGTGAAATATATAATTGTACAAACTGTTACAATCGATCATTCGCATCACATTCTAAATCAATATATTGGTCAGAAATAAACAAAGTTACACCAAGACAGTTGTTTCTTAATAATAATTCAAAATTTTGGTTCAATTGTGATAAATGTTCTCATATTTTTGAAAAAGCACTTAATGATATAAACTGCTTAAATGGATGGTGTCCTTATTGTTGTAATCAAAAATTATGTGATAATTATAAATGCAATGATTGTTTTCTAAAATCTTTTGCATCACATTCTAAATCGAGATTTTGGTCTCTTGAAAACAAAGTAAAACCAAGAGAAGTATTTAAAAATAGTAATAAAAAGTTCAAATTTTTATGTGAATGTAATCATATTTTTGATACAATATTAAGTGATTTTTCAAATGATAATGGAGGATGTCCTTATTGTAGTATTCCAGGAAAAAAATTATGTAGTGATATGACTTGTCAACATTGTTTAAACCGTTCTTTTGAATCACATCCGAAATCATGTTTTTGGTCTCTTGAAAACAAAGTAAAACCAAGAGAAGTATTTAAAAATAGTAATAAAAAGTATTGGTTTATTTGTGAAAAGAATCATAATTTTGAATCATCGCTAGGAAATATAAACAATTATCAATGGTGTCCTCATTGTGTAAATAAGACAGAAGGAAAACTATTTACAGAACTACAAACTTTGTATCCTTCTTTAATAACACAATTTAAACAAGAATGGTGTAAACGTATAACATATTTACCATTCGATTTCTGTATTCCAGAATATAAAATCATAATAGAAGTTGATGGAAGACAACATTTCAAACAAGTTAGTAATTGGTCTTCACCAGAAGAACAATTTGATAATGATAAATATAAAGAAAAATGTGCTAATGATAATGAATACTCTATTATACGTTTATTACAAGAAGATGTATATTATGATAAATATGATTGGTTTAAAGAATTATGTGACGCTATTGAAGATATAAAAAATGGTGATGAAGTAGCAAATATTTATTTATGTAAAAACAATGAATATAATGATTTCTAGTAATACAATTGTAAATTAAAAAATTGAAATTGTAATGATTTAAATATTTGATATTATTATTATTAGAAATGAATACTACAAATGTTTTTGAAATTCACAGTTGTTTTGCTGCAAACACACCAATATTATTATGGGATGGTTCTATAAAAATGTCTCAAAATATCAATATCGAAGATATTTTAATTGGAGATGATGGAACAGAAAGAAGAGTAAAATATTTAGTAAATGGAATTGATACATTATATAAAATTTATCAAGAAAATGCTTGTTCCTATATTGTCAATAGTCGCCATAATTTGATCCTATTCGATAACATTGAAAAAGAATTGACAAAAATTACGGTTGAAGACTATATTCATTTGAATCCCTTTATGAAAAAACAATTCTTTGGAATAAAAGTAGACTGTAATCCTAAAAATGCGGAACAATATTTTTACCATTTACACCCTTGAAGATTTAAAACCGCACAAAAAATGCGCAGAAATAAAGAGATTCAAGGTTGGGTCTTCACATACCCGTGTAAAGTTTGTTTTTTGCTACTCGGTAAAGTAGTATGATTACTTGTTTCTCTACATAGATAAGTTGGTCTCGCTAACTTATATATCGCTTGATAAGCAATCTTGTAGATATTAGAGGCACCGTTACGGTCTCTGTTCCATAACCCACAACCGTTCTTACAACGAAGTAGCCCATGAATCAACCGCATTTCCTCTTTTTTTGGATTCGGGTGGTTTCCCACCTTAAATTTCTCACATATTCCACCATCACAATTGGAACAACGACACGATGTTCTGAACTCATCTACCAGATATACTTGGTATCCTCTTTTACGAAAGAGAGTTCGCATTCCAATACCAATCATCGGTTCTTTGAATTTCATTTGTTTTCGCTGTTCCCAATCCCCAATACAAATAATCGTTTCTTCGGGTTTTCCAAATTTGTGTTGGAATTGTTGTATCATTTTTTGTTCGGTTCGTTTCGTATTGATGTAAGCACTCATCTTCAATTTACGGAAGATTTCTTTCCTATAAAATCCAAACAACAAATGATTGAGTTTGTTTTTTGCTTGTAAATATTCTTTGAATTTGTCTATTTGTAAGGTTTTACGGTTGTAATTAGACAATTCTGTTTCGTATTCAATGATGGTTTTTCCTTCCAATACTTTGTGTTTTAACCCCAACCGAATATTAGTGTATTTTTTCAATTTGGTTTCTTTTCTTCGTTGGTCTTGTGAATACCGGAACACATTGGCTTCTTTACTGGCATCATCTACACAATAAATTAAATCACATTTTCCCGCATCTATACCTACTATTTTCTTGGTTTGTAGGTTTGTGGTATCGGTTACTTCATCAATATACAATTCACGGTTGCCTTTCTTTTTCATCATTGGTAATTTTTTTCCTACTAAATCGTTGCGTAACAACAAAATACTTACGCTGACACCATCGGTAGATAACATATGATGGAAGGAATATTCTGTTTTTTTGAAACATTTTAATTCGGTGCGGAAAAAGAAATTCCAAATTTTGTCTTCATTGCGTTTCAAATTGCCTTCGGTCAAATATTCGCTTTTTGTTCCTTGTTCTTTACACATCAATAAATGAACCAATGTCGTAGTATCTAATCGTATGTAATTTGGTGTAATACCGCTACGCATTGGGAACACATTACACACTTTGTAACCGTCTTGTTCTACCTGTTTCATCATACTTATCATACATGGAAAATACTGAAAAGGGGTACATTTTAGGTCATAATAGACACTATTTTGGTTGAACTTGGATTTCGTAGGTAAAATATGTTTCTTCTGTTCTCGTATCCAATCGTGATAATAGGGTTTAGATTTGTATTCATTGTTTTCCACATTGAGTAGGTCATTTTTAATTTTTCGTAACTCGTTACAAAGATTGCGTATTCGGGCTTCTCGTTCCGCTTTGGTCTTTCCTAATTTGCGAATTTTCTCGGTAAGGAATTTCTTTTTCCATATCACATTGACATATCGTTCTACATATTCTACATAATGTAATTCAATGTTGTTTTCATACATCGTTAATATGTCTTCGGTTAGGTAATCCAATACGGTATTGATATGGGTATAATCCAAAGGGTCGTGTTGGGTAGTTGGTAAGTAATGTTCGGTATAGAATGTTTTGAGTTGTTCTTTGAGTGCTTTGATTTCGGGTTTGGGTGGTTTGCCTTGTGCTTTTTCATTACAGAGTATTTTCATAGTGGATTTAACAAATTCTTTGTTGATGGTGGGTAAGGACTGGGTAGTATCGTAACGATGGAGACAATATAATTTGATAAATTGTAGGGTATGAATGACAATTTTATGGGCTTTGATGACAGCATCATTGATTTTGGGTGTATTGATGACAGGGTGTTTGAGGATACTTTTGAGAGATGTCTTTATGGATTTGAAAAACTCGGGAGGTTTTTCTTTGATAGACATCTTTCTATACTATTCCTAAAGATTTGATTTTAAGTAGTTTTATGACAAAAATATTTATGCGACTAAAAAGTGTATAAAAATTATAACATATATTACCATAAAAGTAATATATGAGTCAGGTGATAGATATACACTATCAAAATGCTGTAAATGTATACAATGCGGATTGTCTCTTTTTTATTCAATCATCTTACGAAGAATGGGTAATGAATTGTCTAAACACAGTGTTTGCTTTCCAGTTATATTCTTTACCAATACGTATTGTGGATTTAGGTTGTGGTAATGGTTGTTTTGTGAATAAGTTTGTATCACATATTACACCTATGAATAATATTGAAGAATGTATCGGCATTGACCCATATATGGAGTGGTTGAATGTGGCATCAACACAATGTAATATAACAAAGACAATCTGTAAAAATGCGAACGATTTTTCTACGATGCCACCACAGCAAATGAATTACTCTCATTTATTGATGAAAGAAATGGTTCATCATATAGATAATTCTACGTTACATAATGTGTTTCATGGGATATATGAACAACTTACCAACGACGGTAGAGTTGTCATTATAACACGACCGGTAGAGACGAATTATCCTTTTTTTGAACGTATTCATCATTTTTGGAAGTTGACGCAAACCCCATATGAAAATGTAGTATTATCTATGAAAGAAGTAGGTTTTGATGTTTCAGTTGAAATCGCAACATTACCAGTTACTCTTCAAAAACAAGAGTGGTTATCATTTATCAAGAATAAAACTTGGAGTGTATTCAGTATGTGTTCAGAACAGGAAATGAACGATGGTTTATCTATGTTACATAAAGAATTAGAAGATACTATTACTTTCAATGAGACGCTTATATTTATTGTAGGACATAAGAACGATGAAATTAATTCTTCAAAATAAGATTGAACCGATATTCTTGTGTTCTAATATCTCCGATTCGTATTAATTTACACTCAATATTATAGATTGATTTCAATAATTGTTTAGTGATGGACAACCAAGGGCGTTTGATGCGTTCTGGTTCTCCAACCGCCTTCATACCATTAAAACTATAATATTTTCGTATTTCTGGTATCAGTGCCATTATTTTTGATTGAATCTCTTTGTTATTGTCTAATTCAAACAATGTATATATTTTTTTGTTTTCTAAATCCAAAATAGTAACCATTTTATTCACAATTTCTTCTTGTTCTTTCGCATACAATTCACTCTTTAATCTCATATGATTTATACAATCATATGAATTACTCTTTGTATAATTTTCTTTTTCTTTTTCTGGTGGATGGCTTTTTGGTATAAGTCACTCCTTCTTTTTTACCATACGCATATTCAAAGTAATTTTTGTAGTTAGATGGCTTCACTTTATCAATAGATTGTTTTACATTATGAGATAGTTGTTGAAAATTGGTAACATTTCGGTGTTTTTTCATATATCCTTTGATTTGATTAAAGTAGGATTCTATCGTCGTGTTTGTATCAGGGGTATAGGGGACAGCAAACAATACTTCGTTACCACTTTTTGTAATGGCTTCTTTCATCAAATTATTATTGTGACTTTTCGCATTATCCATGATGATTAAATGGTCTTTGTATTTACCGAAAATATACTTTTGAAAAAATTCTAACAATCGTTCTTGTTTCATACCACCTTTTTCATACAATTCGTATCCTACGCATTTGGAATTACTAATAGCTACCAACAAGGTAAATTTTTTGAAAACAAAATTATCGTTGGTTTTGTAAAAACATCGTTTTCCTAAAAAACAACGACTATAATTGTTGTATAGTCCAGCACCTACACTCGTTTCGTCCAGTGTAATGATTTTATCTAATGGATATTTTTTCACAGTTTCATAAAAATCGCTCATTTCTTTAAATTGGTTAGTAGGTATATTACGGCGTTTTAAAGGAAAATGTTGGTGACGGGTTCGTTTGCGGGTTTGATTGTTGTCCCGTAAAATGCTACCTAAATGTTGTGGCGTAATAGAAAAATCTTTGTATTTGTCCTGTAAATGTAACGATAAATCACTCATAGTGACTTGTTCGTTTGTTTTGAGAAGATTGATAGCGGTTTTGACTTGTTCCTTGTTGATTTTATAGGAAATAGGTCTCCTATTATTTCGTGTAATATTATGCTGTTTTTTATATTTATGAACCCAATCTTTTAGGGTGCTTTTCTTACAATCAAATATACCACATACTTTATCCATGCTTTGTTTATTTTTCAAATAAAATTTTACGGCAGAAAGTTTATAATCTTCGGTTTTATGTGGCATATTTCTATAGTATTTTTAGAAAAAAGGACTAAAAAAATGTGCGGTTTTAAATCTTCAAGGGTGTAAATGAGATTAATATTGAGAAATTAAATAAACAGGAATATTACGGATGGGAAGTTGATGGAAACCATCGATTTTTACTAGAAGACTTTACAATAGTAAATAATTGTAATTAGTTTAAACCCTTGAAACACATTATATAAATCAAAAACATTTTTTCTTTTTTTTGATTTATCAACTAAAAAATACTGAAATTAAAAAATTGAAATTGTAATGATTTAAATATTTGATTCTATTATTAATAGAAATGAATACAATCAAACTTACCGAAGAACATATAACAATTCACGAAGGTACAAATAACAATGATGAAAAGGGTAATGGACCAAAAAAAAATGAAAAAAAAGAGAAAAAAGAGAAAAAAGAGAAGAAGGAAAAGAAGGAAATTGAAAAACCAACCTGTATTATCTGTGCCGAGAATTATAATAATTCATTTCATAAACCTATAAAGTGTGAATATTGCGATTTTGAAGCCTGTAAAAAATGCTGTCAAACCTATTTGATTAATGAAAATGATCCCAAATGTATGTCTAATGAATGCAATCGTCAATGGACTCCTCAATTCATTTCCAACCATTTTTCGAAAACCTTCATCAATAATGATTTGAAATTACACTATGAGAAAATATTGTTTGATAAACAACGTGCTCTTATGCCTTCTACACAACCTCTTGTTGAAAATATTTTGAGAAGAGAAGAATACCAAAGGAAAATAAATGCCGCATACAATGTTGTGAGAGAAGCAAGAAATAGTTTGAATGCGGTTCAAATGGAATACAACGTATTTGTTCGTAGCGGACATAGCAATGAAAATACGCGTTCTGTATTCATTCGTGCTTGTCCCGATTCCGAATGCCGTGGATTCCTAAGTTCTCAATGGAAATGCGGTATTTGTAGCAAATGGTCTTGTCCTACTTGTCACGAAGTCAAGGGGATGGAACGCGATGTAGAACATACTTGTAACCCAGACAATGTAGCTACCGCGAATCTTTTGAATTCGGATACGAAACCTTGTCCTAAGTGTGGAGAAGGGATTTTCAAAATTGATGGTTGTTTTGCTGCGAACACACCAATATTGATGTGGGACGGTTCTATAAAAATGTCTCAAAATATTGATGTTGGTGATATTTTAGTTGGAGATGATGGAACACAAAGAAGGGTAAAATATTTGGTAAATGGAATCGATACATTATACAAAATTTATCAAGAAAATGCTTCTTCCTATATTGTCAGTAGTAGACATAAATTGATCTTATTTGATAATATTGAAAGGGAATCAACAGAAATTACAGTTGACGATTATATACATTTAAATCCATTTATGAAAAAACAATTGTTTGGAATAAAAGCGGATTGTAATCCTAAGAATGCGGAACAATATTTTTACCATTTGAATGAGATTCATATTGAGAAATTAGAAAGGGGAGATTATTACGGATGGGAACTCGATGGTAACCGCAAATTCCTGTTAGAAGATTTTACATTAGCCCATAACTGCGATCAAATGTGGTGCTTGACTTGTCACACTGCATTCTCTTGGCGGACTGGAAGAATAGAAAATGTTATTCATAATCCCCATTATTACGAATGGATGCGCCGAAACGGTACTTTACAGCGTGATCCGAATGACATTGTTTGTGGTCGTGAAATCACACATAATACAACTATTAATATACGAAGGCATTTAACTGAAAAAGAAACAATTCTTAAGAAAGACGTTGCAAATATCCGGAAATTAAGTACATATATTGTTGACATATGTAGAAAAGTAATTCATATTAGACATGTCGCACAACCACATTATAACTATAATAGTGATGATATAATACAGCAATTACGTATTCGATATTTACGTAATTTTATTAGTGAAGATGATTTCAAAATAGCACTTCAAAGAGAGAATAAGAAAAGCAATAAATATAGGGAAATTTCAGAGGTTATTACGCTTTTAATAACGACAATTACTGATATTATTATGAATTTTATAGATGAAATTAAAACCGTAGATTGGAAACATAATTTAGAAAGAATGAAGGAAATCGAACAAATCATTGATTATGCCGACGAATGTTTTTTGAAAATTAGCCGGACATATAGCTCTGTTCCACTTACTTTTGATAAACTTTAGGGAACCTACGGTTCCCCTAATACCCCTCCCTCTCAGGGGTAACAAACTTCAAAAATTAAGGAAAAGGGTTTTAGGGAGAACATTGGTTACATTAAGTTAATATCAAGATTTTTCTATTAAGGGAGGGGTTTAAGGGGAACCGTAGGTTCCCTTAATAAATTATATTCATGGATAGTATCTATTCGATTATATTCATGAATTTCTATTATAATATTTTATTATTTGTTCTCGTTCTTTTTTTATATATTCACATCGTCCATCAATACAAACGAAGTGAAGATTTAGAAATTTATGAAGCCGATTACTCTTCCAATACTCAACTTCAAGAAATATGTGATATCAAGCAACCTGTTCTTTTCAATTACAAATCTATAAATCCCGATTTTTACGGGGATGTTACTTACGATAATTTGTCCGGTGCATCTTATGCCAATTATGATATTCGTGTCAAAGAATGTTCGGATTATTGGGAAACGGACGATACGGTTGATTTCGTTGTTCTTCCTTTTTCGAGTGGTATAAATCTTATGAAATCTGATCCAAAAGGGAGTTATTTTACGGAAAATAATGAGGATTTTATAGAAGAATCTGGATTGACTTCTTTTTGGAATAAAAACGACGATTTTTTGAAACCGAGTTTTGTTGTTTATACGAAATATGATATTATGTCGGGTTCTCGGGAATCTTGTACTCCGTTACGTTATCATACGAATTTTCGACATTATTTGTCTGTTAATTCGGGTAAAATACGTGTGAAAATGACACCTTGGAAGAGCACGAAATATTTATACCAAAACCGTGATTTTGAAACCTATGAATTTAGTTCTCCAATCAATGTTTGGAAACCTCAAAAAAAATATCGTAATGAAATGGAGAAAACCCGATTTTTAGAATTTGAAGTTGTTTCTGGTTTTGTTTTGTCTATACCTCCTTATTGGTGGTATAGTATTCAATATGATAAAGGAGAGGATACCATTGTTTGTGGATTTACATATAATTCTATTATGAATACGGTTTCGAATATACCTTATTTGGCAAAATACTATATTCAACAGAATAATATTAAGAAAAAAATTACTAAAATTATTCAATTCGATGAAACGATTGTAGATTCAGATTTAGAAAAAGAAAATAAGGTAGAAAGGGTAACAGATATTATTATTGGCGGTTCTTCTTAGTTTTTTCAATTACAAATATAATTATTACAGAAAATATTTTGTAAATATTTTATAAACAATGACTGATTTTTTTTTTGTTTTAAACAATAATGATTCAAAATATGAAGAAAAAATAAAAGAATTAGGAATTATTTTAGGAGATAGAAAAGAAGTTATAGAACGTTTAAAAAATGATGAAAACTTTTGTAGAAAAAATTCAAAAACTAGTGGAATTAATATTAATTTTTTATTATTTATAATAGAAGGCTATCCTGAAAATGGTATGGAAGGAAAAAGTATTTTATATATAAAAAATAACGGAAAAATAGTAGGGTGTTGCGCTTTATCATTTTATGATAATGAAAAAAAAATAAATATAGCAGGTATATGTGTTCCAGAAAGTAATAATCGTGGAAATATTAGAGTTGGACAATTATTAATAGATAAAGTTAAAGAAATAGGTAATAACATATCATTTTCAAAAATAACACTTTCTGTAACCAATGAAACGTTAAAAACATACTATGAAGAAAAACATAAATTTATAATGTCAGAAGATGGTGTTATGATATTTAAATTAATTAATTTTATTGGCGGAAAATATACAAAAAGAAATAAAAAACAAAAAACAAAAAACAAAAAAACATCAAAAAAACAAAAACAAACTTTACGAAAAAATAAAAAATAGAATAAAAATATTATTATTATATTTGTATAAAATTATAATAATAATAATTCTAATTAAGGGAGGGGGTTTCAGGGGGAACCGTAGGTTCCCCTGACCCTGACCCTGACCCTGAGAAACACGAAACTTCAAAACCATCTATCCATTTATACGGATACATATTTACTTCTAATTTTTTAATTTCCCCACAAATAATATCCAATTCATTATATATTACACCATCACAATTAAGTTCTCTAGCTATTTCTGCAGGGGTTCTATTATAAGCTATTAATTCTTCCTGTGTAGGAATATTTATACCTAAACTATTTACATATCTTATTGGTGGTGCAGCACTCGCTATCCATATTTGTTTTGCACCCGCTATTTTCGCCAATTTAACAAGTTCTCTTGTCGTGGTTCCTCTTACAATAGAATCATCTACAATGAGAACATTTTTGTTTAAGAATTCACTCCCTATCGTATTCAATTTCATTTTTACCATCTTTGTACGGTTACTTGATTCATCGCCATTTGACATTATAAATGTTCTCGGAATATATCGATTCTTTACAAATGCCTCTCTATAAGGTTTATTCAATTCTTCTGCGACTTTTATAGCATAAGTTCTCGATGTTTCTGGAACAGGAATCACTACATCTATTTCAATATTTTGTTCTCGTATTTTGTTCGCCAAACATTCCCCCATTTTTATACGCGCTTCATATACCGAAATACCATCTATAATAGAATCTAAACGTGCAAAATAAATATATTCGAATAAACACGGTGTTTTTTTCGTATTTTTTTGGGGGGTATTCGATTTGAATTGACGATCCTCTTGGATCCATATACATTGTCCGGGTTCGACATCTGTTATTATATCATAGGGGGTATCTGTAAATGCTACCGATTCTGATGCAAACATATATCCATTTATACTCGAATGTCCGTAACATAGGGGTCGGGGTCCTGATGGATCTCTAAAAGCGATCATTCCTATTCCTTTTATAGTTGCTATTACCGAGTAGGATCCCTCTAATAATTTCATCGTATTTTCTACTGCGTCGAAAATATTTGTTGATGAATTTTCTATTTCTGCGGCGAGAACATTTAATAATATTTCACTATCTGAATTTGTGTTTATATGACGGTTTTTTAATAATAAATATTGTTTCAGTTCTTTAATATTTGTTAGATTTCCATTATGTACCAATGATATTCCATAGGGGGAATTTGTATAAAAAGGTTGTGCTTCTTCTCTTATAATAGATCCTTGTGTTGAATATCTTACGTGTCCTATACCCATAAATGGTTCGTCTTTTTCGGCTTGTTGGTTTGAGAAAACCGCGGATACCAATCCTAAATCTTTATGTATCTTGATTTTCCCTGTGTTTTCTGTCGTTGATATTCCTGCGGAATCTTGTCCTCTATGTTGTAAATATGTCATTGCTCGAATAAGATCATTATTCAAATCATTATTAGGAATACTTAAAATACCTACTATTCCACACATATTATATTCATAATAAATATATATTTATATTATTACTTATTCTATATAATATGCATAAAAAAATGGGTTTTACCCCATTTTTTTATTTTTGTTGGTTTTTCGATTTTTTCATTTTTATATTTGGAAATTTTATTATTTTTATTGTTTTTTTATATTTTAATCGAAATCTTTCTGACTCATCAATAATCGAACAATTCTATCTTGTTCGTACAATTGCTGTCGTAAATCTTGAATCTTCTCTTCTTGTTCGTACAATTGCTGTCGTAAATCTTGAATCTTCTCTTCTTGTTCCGCAATTTTCTGGTTCGCCTCTTCCAAAGACTTTTCCGTTGTTTCTTTCAAAATATCCAAGTTGGTTGCCAACTGGTGAATATTGAGAGTTGTTTTCGGAACAGGACAATGATTTTTATAAATATTCATACTGTAATTATCAATGTTTGTACCATCTAATCCGCCCATAGTATAATCGTATACAACATTGGCATTATTATTTTCTAAATATTGTACCGTAAAAACCATATTATCGGATTCATAAATTCTCTCAAAGTGGACGAATGCTTTTACCCAATTAGACTTAGGAGGAGTCATCTCTACGAAATCTACTCTGTCGATAATTCCCCAATCACAAAACATCTCTGCGAAATCCTTCTCTTGTAATTCCCTACGTACCGAAGGAATAAACACACTTAATTCGTTCTCAATAATAGCGCTCATTGTTCGATTTGATAAGTAAGTATCAATTGTTAATTATATTGATTGTAATTTAATAAAAAAAGTATTCAATTTTTTATGGTTTTTTTACCGTTTTCTTAGCGTTTTTATAGTTTTTTATTTTATACTCTAATCATCTAATAATCTACTTCGATAAATCCTTGCTCGTATATGCTATAAAAAGTTTTATTATCGAATATGGGATTTTCGAATTTTAGTCGAATATCAAATTCGGGACCATCGTGCCAACATTCGCTGACTATTTCTGTTATTTTTTCATAATATTGTCCTAGATACTCGTAACCTTTCTTGGTAATAAAAAGGTATTTTTTACCGACAACTAAATCCTTTATTTTCAGAGAATTATTGATACTTTCTATGTATTCTTCTTCTGATCTTTGCATTTCTTATAGTTATAGTTATTGTTTTATTTTCTTTTTTCGTTCAATTTTATTTTCCATTTACATGGATTTCTTTCAATAATTCTTTCAAGACTTTTCCACGGACACGGTCTTCATTATTTACTGCTTCGCATGATTTGTCTATCAATATATTCTGTTTCATATAATCCGGAGAATCTAGAATTCTTGTATCAGGATGATTATTCTGCCATTCGCAAATATTACAAAAATTCTTGTTTTCTACTTTCCTTATTAGTTCTTTCATTTTGGAATTATTGGTATCATCTTTGTTCCATTTATCGTCTTCTTTCAGATATACGATCTCCCTTTTTATGTCGGTACAATGGATGGGTCTTTTATTCACTTCCATTCCTCTTAAGCTTTTCAGAATTATTTCCGAAATACCCTTTACAAATCCTTTTTCACCAACGTTTTCTAGATCGTCCAATGTTGGATTCAGATTATCGAGGAATTCTTTTATATTCATAGCGTCTTTACAGGTTTCATTCAAGAAAAAATTTAAATTAAAGCTTTGATTATTATTGTTATTTGTATTATTTATTATCTGAGTAGGTTCTCTTTCAATAAATTTATTTATCAATTCATTATGTTCTTTGTTTTGTTCTTGTAATTGTTTACTTTGTTGAATAAGTAGTTCTTTAAATTCTTGATTTTGTTCTGAAACCTTATTATTTTGTTCTATTAATAAATTTTTTATTTCTTGATTTTCTTTTATTATATTTATAATAAAATCTTCATTAAAATTTATATTATCTATTTTTACTTTTTCAGAACATTTTTTTTTATGAGACCATAATCCTACTCTAGAATTATATTTTTTATTACATTTTTCACAAGGATATTTAGAAACAAAATCATTAGAAGATGTTAATAATATATGCTTTGCTGTTATAATATGCTTTTCATAATCACTTTTTTTACCCGTACTATAATTACATTCTTTACAAGAATATTCTATATAATGTTTTGATAGAGATTTTGTTGACATTGTTAATATATTATATTAACATAATATTTTTTTTTAAATTATTTATATTGAAATACTTATTTAACATATGTTAAATAAAACCATATAATTTGAAAAATTTTTGTTTCGATAATATAGTTTATTTTTATGTGTTTATATTTTTTATTATATTTGTCAGAGATTTCTCTAACATTGCTAAATATTTCTCTAATAATTATTTTTATCGTAAAATTCCTTAAAAATATTATGCTAACACTTTCGGGGACTTTTTTTCAGAATTTACTGCATTATGCTTTCAACCCACTTTTTTTACCCCCTTTGTAAATTTCATTTTCAGATTTCAAAAAAAGGACAATTAATAATTGTACTTTTTCCAAATTTTCTTCCATTTTATTGTACAAAGTATTTAAAAGTATGAAATCGTAGGGGGGACCCTTCTATTTTGACTTTTTATGATTTTTATAATATATGTTAAATAAATAATTATTATTTTACTATCAAAAATTATTTATTGTTATCATAATATAGTTTGAAATACTATAAAAAAATATATTAATATATTTGTTAGATATTTCTCTAACATTGTTAGATATTTATTAAACATTTATTTTTACCGTAAAATTACCTAAAAAGTTTATGCTAACACTTTTTCGGACATTTTTTCTGGTTTTACTGCATTATGCTTTCAACCCACTTTTTAAAAGGCCTTTGTAAATTTCTTTTTCAGAAAATCAAAAAAGGACAATTAATAATTGTCCTTTTTCCAAAAAATCTTCCATTTTATTATACAAAGTACTAAAAAAGTCAAAATAGCAGGGGGGACCCTACGATTTTGACTTTTTTATATTTTTCATTAAAAAAATAATAGAAAGTTCCCCGTAAAAGTAGTTATTAAAGTTCCCCGTAAAAGTATGTATAAAAAATCCCCGTAAAAGTATGTATTAAAAATCCCCGTAAAAGTATGTATTAAAGTTCCCCGTAAAAGTATGTATTAAAGTCCCCCGTAAAATTCTTTATTAAAGCAAAAAAGAATCAAACACAATTTCTTTATTTGTACCTCCAAATTCCATCTTGATAATTCTTATAAAAGGACGTCCGTATGAAATATAATCTTTATTATCCTTATTGAAATGTTTATTTTCTGATAAAAATGTATCTACATACTTCTTTGCATCCTTGTAAGTAGGGAATATAGAAACTAAATCATATCTGTAAAAATCATCATCACATGAATTGAATTGCATTACTACAAAAACCTCCATAATGAATCTATAAAACCAACCATTTATATCTTTTATAAAGATGAATCAAAAAATACATTTTTAAGTTCACTACCAACCTTCATATTGATGATCCTTATAAATGGCTTTCCACTCCTACCATCATACTTTTTATTATCTTTCATAAGACTATCTACAAATATCTTCGCATCTTCATATGTAAGATACATACTATGTAAATGCTCGTTATATCCGTAATAGGGATCCTTGCATAATCTAAATATAATAACAACGAAAATATCCATAATATAACTGTAATCACAATCTTTTTTATTCAAAATAAATAATTCTATGAAAAAATGTAAAACCCCCAAAATAACCATATAACGTAACATTCTCTATTATATTCACCCCTTTTTTTTGATTCTTTTCGTAGGAATAATACAGCGATATTTCTCACAAAATTCCTTGATACCCATCTGTTCCTTGGTATCCCCAAGGATTATATCTTGGATTTCCGAGGATTGTTCGTCGGTTTCTAACCCCCATTTGTTATGAAATTCTTCTTCTAAATCCTCGTTTTCAAACACTACTTTCAAAGAATCATCATCAACCGATCCCCGAAATTCCATTATACGATCCAACCAAACAGGTGAAAAGGAAGCATAATATAACCAATTATTATAAAAATTCTCACGGAGATCTTCCAAAGACCCCTTGAAGAGCCGATTTGCTTCGGTTCTCAGAGGGAAATGACAAACCGATTTCAAGTATTTCCTAGATGGATTCGTATTTGGTTTATCGACAAATTGAATCATATCTTCTTCTTTCAAACGAATAATAAAAGTCTTTTTCTTTTCTTCTATTGGAATCTGATGAGAGGTAATTTGAAAGTAAGACCAAATAAATTCTTCTAGGTCATACTCGCAAAAACACAGGGTTCCTACGACAGTTCCAATCAACCAATGTTTTTCAGGATTTTCTTTCCATTCGTCGTATGAATTTTCCAAGAATTTCAATAATTTCGGATTTACCCTTTTATAAATCTCATCATAAATGGTAAAAATATATTCGTAACATTCTTCTTGGAATCCTGAGAAATAAATCTCGTAAATCCAGAACAAACATTCATTATAATTTTTATCCAACAATGATAATAATAATGATTGTTTTACGTGAATTTTCGAATACAAATATCGGGTAAATATCAGATAAAATTCATCGTCTCCATCCTCTTCAGGACATTTGAGTTCGAATTTAGGTTCCATAATGATTATATAATTATAAAAACCAGAAATAATAAAAAAAACATCAATTTTTTACATTATTTTTTGTATAGATCAATAAAAACATACTAAATTTTGGTTTTTTCTTCATAACAAGAAGCATTCGTTCCGCATTTTTTACTAGTTTCTCTGCAATTTTTTGCATAATCATATTCAATAGTTCCAGTAATCAAATCAATCTCCCCAAACATTTTACATTTACCAAATTCTCTACTATCAGGAAGTGAATCATAAGGATAATTATTTGTATGTTCTATAAAATGGACGCAATTCACACAAACAGGATATTTCAAATTTCTCAAAATCGGTACTTTAGTAATAGCTAATATTGATTTTATCATGAAACAAAAAATCAATTTATACATTATAATACTACAAAAAATATTTTTAAATAGTTTTCGTAAATCATTAAAACGGAAAAAAACAACTTTGGTTGACATGAGACTCTTGTTTTAAAGGAGGGGTTTCAGGGGAACCTAAGGTTCCCTGACTCTGCGAATAAATTTCTTATAAAATGTCTTGTATGTATTTTGCAACTTATCGAATCGCATATTAAATTTCCCCTCCATCGATTTAGGTTTGATACTCTCAATAATCCGTTTATCTTCTAACATGGTACGGTACATAAGATCCCGAGTAATTTTATCCCCCACCGGATTCTTCCAAAAATTACGATAGGTCTTCACGAACAATTTACTCTTGTTCTCACCAATAGGAAGAGCAAACGTAATAATCGTATTGACATATTCATCAAAAATGATTCGGGCTACTGTAGTATGAGGTAAAATAAACTCATTTTCAACTATAAGATGTTTGGTATTAAATACTTTATTCGCAATCGAATTTGGACCGGATTCATAAACATAAACCGTTTTGAAATGATGGGGTCCTTCTAGACGTGGTGGATAGACTTCTATTGGACTCGGACTCCGAGTATTTCCAAAAGTATGTACGAATCCAATATGCATAATATCAAGGGAGTTTTCACTCAGAATCCTCGAATAACAATCGTATTCCATATCGAAATATTGGACGGTATCTTCACGTAATACTTCTTCTTCTACAAAGATATTTACTTTCATCGAATCCAGATCCTTTACTAAATCTGAAAAAGTATTCAGATAGACCCATCCGTTTTTTTCAACGACTTTGTATTTACTCAAATTTTGGACGCTAGAAGGTTGAAAGCAAATTCCGGGGACTTTTTTCAATTCTCCATTACAATCAAATTCGTAACCGTGATAAGGACATACAATATTGCCATTTTGAATTTTTCCATCGGAAAGTGATACGCCCTTATGAGTACATGCGTCATCTAAAGCAAAGAAATTACTACGTCCATTTTTCCAAACCACATAATCTTTGTCCCAAATAGTGATTTTTTTAGGTTTGTCTGAAATAAAATCATAAGAGGGACCGATGACATACCATTGAAGATCATAATTGTCTTGTTCGGTCAGATTTTCAAAGGTCAATTTGGGATAATCGATGATACATTGTTTAGATAAAGGATGAGGATGAGGATGAGGATGATGTGGTGTTTTAATAGAAAATCGGTTAAAAAAAGGGATATTGACTTTTGCTTTTGAAAAAAGCCTTTTTGAAAATCCCTCACCAAAAACGATAAATAATGAATATAATAAATATGATGACTTCATTAGTGCCTTACTATATGATATATTGGGATCTATTTATATCTTTTTTAATTATTCAACATAAACATAAACAAATTTTTATCTTTCATAATTTCATCATATGCATTGAATTTTGTATCAGGAATGTCAAGGAGGATCGAAGTAGTAGAATTATATTTATCAAAGGTTGAAAAAACCTCGGAAAAATTCCTTTTTGAGGGGAATTTGAATGGAAACGGATAACCATTCAATAAAATGATAGATGTTAGGAATAGTAACACGGATAGATTCATATACTTGGATAATAAAGAAGGATCTTTTTATATCCTTTTAAATTAGGGGAACCTACGTTACGTACCGACCCCCTGAAACCCCTCCCTTAAATAATGTTATTTATATTGTATTTGATATTAATCATTTGGTTAACATCAATTAGTTTATCAAGTTGTTTTCTTTCAAGGGAGGGGTTTCAGGAAGGTCGGTACGTAACGTAGGTTCCCCCTATTTGAACGTCATTAGATACAAAAATTGATTGATATCAGCTAAAATATCATCACGAATACTTAATAAATCCGAATCATTACGATTATCAAAATAAATGGATAAATCTTTCAAAAATTCGCGATATTCGTATATTTTTTGTTTGAAATCCAACGTTTCCGAATAATCTTTCAAATAAATATTCTTTTCAATCATATCTATGCGAGAACCATCTTTCCCCAAGAGAACTTCTACGAATTTATCGATGTTTTCATTAAGACGCCCATAAAGTTCATCGGTAGCTTTATGTTGAGAATAAGAACGGGTTTTCCAATGATAGAGTTTGACAACATTCAACATTTCTAGCATGACACGGACAATATGGGATTTTTCACGATTTGATGTACCGTTTTTTTTCATTTTTTTGGGATGTTTTTTTATGGATTTATTTTTCATCTTACGGGGTTTTCTAGTTTTCAATTTCATTTTGTTTTTCATTGTATATTCTATATATTATACTGTATAGAATATGCTAAATTGAAAACTAAATATAAGGTTCGAACTATGTAATTACAAAATTATAATTTTTGTTTGCTATAATAAAACAAAAAATAGTAAAATCCATTATATTTTTATTAATTAAAAAAGTATGGTGTTCCATCGTAGGTAAGAGTTCCGCTTGGTGGAGTAATACCCATTTTACAAGCTGCGTTATTTGCACCTTGTCCGTAATTTAACAACATAGGGTATGGAGTTCTATCTGTTAAGGTAGTAGAATAAGTAGAAGATGATTGTGGATATCCGGTTATATTCCATTGAGTTATAGAAGTCCATTTGTTAGTACCGCCTCCACCTGGTAATTTATTTAAAATAACAATTCTAAAATATGAATAGGCTGTTGTTTGTCCTGTAATAGTATATGTTTGTAATGCTGTATAATTACTTATTGTAACAGATTGATAATCTACTATATACCAATTTGTATTATCACTTGAAGCAATTATATACCATATTTGTGGAATACTAAAATCATTTGTACCTGTTGGTAAACTTCTAGGTAAAAGAGTATATTTAGTAATTATTAAACTGTAAGGCAATTGTAATCCTAACCATTCGCCGCTTATATATGTTATTGTGCCACTTCCAGATATATTCGTTTTTGTAGTTCCAGCATACAATCCTGTACTAGGAGTATATGATGTATTATTTACCGTACCATCACTAACCCAACCAACATAGTTTAATGTTGTTCCTATAAATGATTTGTATGGTACATAACTTGAAACGCTCGGATAAGTTGACGAAGCAGAAGCAGTATATTTCCCGCTTCTATAATCTAGTGTTGAAAGTATTAAAGTATCACTAGTAGTAAAAAAAGGTGTATTTATTTCTGTTGTTGCGATAGCATTATTTATATTTGAAGTAGTTACTGTCGAAAGTAAGTTTGAAGTAGTTTGAAAAGCAGTTCCTAACCAAAATGAAATAACATCATCATTATTAAAGGTAAAAGTCCAGACTCCAGTGACTGTTGGTATAAAATAACCAGAAAAACTAAGTGCGAAATTTATTGGAATAGAGCTAGATTGTGTATAAGTATCTAAAGCATTAAAATCAGTATTACTATAATTAATAGATTTTGTTGTCCCTGAAGATGTTTGGGTTGCACCTGTAAAGTAAGACAAAGCATTTGTTTGATTAATATAAGTTGTATTATTTGCATAACTTTTGTATATTAATCCATCACGTAAACCCTCATCATTTATCAATAATTGAGTAATACCTATAGGACAACTAAAACTAAAATTTAACGTATAAGATCCCGCAGTAACATTTGTGAAATTCCAAGTATATGTATTCCAAAAAACATTTGCACTTGTTATTGATAATGTTGTTGATGAAACAGTATTACTTCCAATAGTAATTGTGAATGTACCTGAAAATGAACTCAATAGTGCAGCTGAAAATAACAATGTATAATTACTATTAGCATCTAAAGTAATATTTTGAGACAATACAACATTTGTTATACTGCCAGTATAGAAAAAGTTTCCGTAAGGACAAGCATTAAAACGATTAACACCAGTAAAACTACTAGTGTCACCACCAGTACCATTCAAGATATAATAAGATCCTGCACCAGAAACCGTCCAACCATAAGGAGCAGTATTAGAAGAAACAATGCTATTAGAAGAACTAGCGACAGGATTTGCAAAGTTATAATTATTAATAAGTAAAGACTCTTTAATGACAGGGAAAGCAATGGCGACAATCCCACTTCCACCATTACCAGAAGACCCAGTATTTCCACATCCACCTCCACCACCACCTGTATTTACACCACCTTCACCACCATTACCACCATTAACACCTGCACCACCATTATTAAAACCAATACCTCCATTTGCATTAAAAGTAGCACTGCTACCAGAAATACGACCGCCACCGCCACCACCACCAGTACCACCACCAGATTCAACAGCTGCATCTGTAAATATACTATTAACACCACCAGAACCACCACCACCCCAAGAATAACTACTTAAAACACTTTTTCCAGATGGAGTATAATCTTTTATTCCAGGTAAAGTACAAATAATACCATTACCTCCTGAAAAAGCTCTTGATGCTGCAGTACCAATTACTCCACTACCTCCTCCTCCACCACCACCTAGATTTGCAACTAGAGTATTACCACCACTATTAGCAAAATTATTATTATTATTATTTGCTGGTCCAAAATTAATATCATCATAAGAACTACCTCCTCCACTTCCTCCAGATAATGCAGGAATAGAACTACCACCTAATTCTCCACAGCCTCCACCCCTAGCGATTATATTATTTGAAGAAGCACTACCTGAAAAATTAACATAACTATTATATCCATTCGTTCCTGCTACTGTTCCAGATGATCCGGTACCGCCATTTCCAACAGATATAGTAATCGAAGTAGAACCAATAGGTAATGTAACTGGCATCATAACAACGCCTCCAGCACCACCGCCACCACCTCCATTTGGTGATCCGGCACCTCCACCACCAACTGCAAATACATAACATAGATTGGAAGTAGCACAACTATAATCTATTTTATATGTATCTGTTGTAAAATCAGCTGTCACAGGTGTATTTATTGACGTAGTAAACAAATATACAATATAATCAGTACCATTAGTATTAGCTGTTCCGATTTTATATAGATTTCCAGAATTAGTGGTTAAAGATATTTTACTTATACTAGATTCTAATAAATTATTTAATTGTATTCGACCTATTGGTCCAAATCTTACCATATTATTTTTATAAAAAGAATACATTATAATATTATTACATAATATTTTTAGGATCGGCATAATTATACATAGCATTAATATCAGAATCGGTCAAAGCTGTTTCATAGAACCTAAAAGTATCAAAATAACCATTCAATCCAGAATATCCTGGTTGTGATGAAATATCATTGTATACTCTTTGAAGATTTTTAGGATAAATTGTTGTTGAATTGTTTATAGTTGCAACCTTTACGTTATTAATATAAAATGTATATGTTGTTTGTACTCCAAAATCAGCAGGAGATATAATCCAAGCAAAATGATTCCATACATTAGGAGATATTGGATTATTTGTTTTTGTAGGATCTACATAGTTTCCTAAAACAATATTACTAGCACCTACCTCGTCATCAACTTGATAACATAAATACCATGGGCTATTAGAACTAATAGTTGCTGAATTCAATTTCAAAGATACTGTATTATTTCCTGAATCTGCAAAACTAAACAATGGTCCTACATATCCTTGATGAGAAACAATATTAGCCCAAATGGTGAACGTTAAACCAGTATTTTGAGGAAAATAATAACCAACTGTAGGATTGTTACGTAGAAGCTGAAAATTACTATATAGAGAATTAGTTCCCCATTTGTAAGTAGTATTAGATAATTGGACGTTGGGTGCAACATCCAAACCTTTAAATAATGAACCGGTTGTATCACTAGTATTATTAGCACCAGGAGCCAAATTAGGAATATAAATAACTCCTGAATTATAAGTTCCACCGGTTGAACTGACTGCAGTATCAAAAGTTAGATAAATTTTTAAATAAGTATTAGATTTATATAAATAATCATAATAATCTATCATAGGTTTTGGTCCAATTCTTATTGTAGTATTTTTATAGGAATAAAATAGAGACATTATATAAAGTATAATAGAATTTTATAGTTTATAAATTAATAATTTTTATATCAAAAATATTATTAAGAAATAGAAATAGCAATAATAACAATAATATAAATACCACCACCACCAACTTCTAAAACATTTATTGTTGTAGATTTGTAAAATGTATAACTCAAAGTATATGTAATTCCAGTATTGGTAAAAGCATAATTTTTATAGGTATTTTCGCTAGTAATAGATGTTCTTTGAAAATCACTCGCTTGAAAAATAGTTAATGATGTTGAAGGATTACTATACACAACGCTAGATTAATAATATCCAGGTGAAACAGAATAATAAGGATGTGTCGATGGTAAATTACCTTGTATTCCCCATTTCCAAGAAAGATAACCTTCTATTTTTTGACGATCCGTTGTAGAAAGTGACGTATTATAAACCAATATTTCTGACATAAAACCATAAAAATTAGCGTTATTATCAGAAGTATCTGGATTATTACCTATAGTATAATATGTTATTGCAAAATTACCACTAGAAGCAGCATTTGTTATAGATGTTGTATTACCTTTTTGTACGGTAGCATATTCATTTGCACCGTCAAACCAACATTCAAACAAATAAGGTGTAGAATAACTAGGTGGACTCTGACTCGTAGATACACCATTTCTATAAGGGCCTATATTTTTATTATTACTTATTAGACGATAAAAAGACATAAAACTTCCATTGTTATAATCTTTTACACCAGCACCATTCGAAAAACCTATTATTCTTGCTGCAGCTTTAGACAAAGAATTCATAGAACAAACTACAAATATTGTCATTGTATTATTCGTATTACTAATACTACCGGTTAACCATTGTGTATTCGTAAAAGTGAGTGCAGGTTTACTATTTAATCCTGTAGTATTATATGTTATTGGAGTATTTGCCGTAGCATTACATCCTCCTCTAGATTTATCATACCATTTACTAATGGTTGAACCATCTGAGGGTTGAACCCCCGTATTGTTAGGATCATTAGCATCCATCCATAATATAAGTCCGGTTACTTTATTTGGTAATGGTAAATCTCCCCATCTCGTCAAATTATTATTGTTATAAAAAACAAGAGGCATTATATATAATTTATAACAAAATTTTTCCTATATTCTCCCTAATTTTCAAATAATTCGGCGATTTTTTCCTGACGTTGTCTAAAGATTAGGATTATACGATACCAAATGAGAAAATCATGTATATATTACTATTAAGACCTTTTCAAAATTGTAAAATATTAGTAAGAATATTTCATGAAAAATGGTTAATAAATCAATACATATCCGAAAAATCGTAAAATACTACTATATTTTGGATAAAAATCGAAGGTTTCAAAGGTGTAAAATATAGTAGTATTTTACGATGAATTATTGAAGAATAAAAATGAGAGATTTCAAATCTTTATTGGGGTAAAACATTACCATTGGAATTCGACATTTTTATTCCTCAATAATTCATCGAATAATAAATTCTATTACTACTTTATTTTTTACACCTTTTTCTTGCTTGAAAAAGAGGATAAAAATATTTTTATCAAAAAAAGGATTTTTTTGAAAAATCATTTAAAATATTGTTTTTCATTGTATATTCTATACAAAATCTTCGTAATAATATAATTGTTAAATTACAACAATGCTTTGTTTATCTACTGTTTAAAATAATTTAATTTTTTATTTATTATAAAATTACACATTCAGTCAATACTGAAATAATTATAATACCCGAACCACCATTACCATTATTAAATTGATAATCTTGTGAGCACCCACCACCTCCACCACCTGTATTTGCTCCTCCATTTGAAGAACCAGTGCCACCAAAAGAATTTCCATTTTGTCCTGAATTTAATGCAAATCCACCACCAGAACCACCTAACTTTCCATTTGCTGCATTTGCACCAGCACCACCACCTTTTCCACCATTTCCTCCATTTGCACCATAAGCACCACCACCACCACCACCACCCCAATAATAAGAACCATAAGAAGAATCTTTAATTCCTAATAAGCTACTACTTGTTAAAATACCATCTCCACCATTATTAATATTACCAGCAGCACCACAACCACCACCACCACCACCATAAGTAGTTGTTCCTCCTGCTCCATTATTACCTTGTCCTGATGTACCAGTACCTCCTGTAGTAGTACTACTACTACTAACACCCCCTCCTCCACCAGAACCACCTGTAAAACCATCAACATTTATTTTTGATCCCATTCCACCTCCAATAGCATTAATATTATTAGAAGTATTATTTTTAAAATTTAAAGTTGTATTTCCACCAGAACCACTTCCATCCACAACTATACTACTTCCATTCCCTGCATAACCTGCTGTTCCTACTTTTAAATCAATAACATCAGTATTAGAAGTTACAACAGTTTGAATTACACCACCTCCACCACCTCCACCAGCAGGCCCTCCACCAGAACCACCCTGTGGATTTTGTCCTCCTGCTCCTCCTCCTGCAACTGCTAAAATATATAAAGTATTTAATCCTGTCATAGTTACTGCATTTGTAATTAGTGAAGTTGTGGTATATGTTACAATTGTATATAATCCAGATGTAGTAATTGAATTATAATTATTAAAATTCACTTTAGGTATATTATTATTCGCATTCACAATAGCTTGTGATCCTATTTGTAATTTGCTATTATTAAAATTGTTAAATATAAGAGACATATATCAATATTATTATATAACTTATAAAGAGATTTTACAAGATTTTTTTATATTGGTATTTTCTAAATACATTCTATTTTTCAAAAAAAAATAAATATACTAAATCTTCGTAATAATTTTGTTGTAACTTTTGTAAATAATAATATTTAACCTAATCTATAAAGATATAAAAATGCAACTTCAGCAGAAAACAATGCTCTAGTATATACTCTTATATCAGCATATCTAGCAGACATTGTACTGGTACTAGCATATCCACCAGTAGTCGAAGTAGTGCAATATGGTTCTCTGATAAGGAGGGGGAGTCGGTACGTAAGCTACGTAACTTGGTTTCCCTGATCTACTTAAAAATCATTACATACTAAATTTTATTGATATCAGCTAAAATATAATGACGAATACTCATGAAATCCGAATCATTACAATTATAAAAATGAATAGACAAATCCTTCAAAAATTCGCGATATTTGTATATTTTTTGTTTGAAATCCGAAGTTTCCGAATAATCTTTAAAAAATATTTTTTTATGGATTTATTTTTCATCTTACTAGGGTTTTCTTTTTGTTTTTCATTGTATATTCTATATTTTATACTGTATAGAATATACTAAATATTCGTAATAATATTTTTGTATTATATTATTACACTAATAAAGTAATATTTCAGTAATTTCTAGATGATAAGAAAAACTAAAAGTTAATATCTAAGATCTTGCAGTAGCATTTGTGAAATTCCATGCGTATGTATTCCAATAAACATTTGCATTTGTCAATCATGATGTATAAGTATTACTACCAATAGTAATTGTGAAACTACGTATGAATTAATTAAATAATAATGTATAACTAGCAGAATATGGAGTAATACATTGAGACAATATATAATAAATTATTAAGTATTCAATAACTTAACAACCGATAATATTAACTGGTAGGTCTTCCACCTGTGTAAATAGCACTTATTTCTGTACTAGATAATTCTTTTCCATAAATTCTTATATCAGAATAATACATACTGCTACCATAAGCTAAAGCAAAATTATAGTTTGTTGTTGGAGTCATATTAGAATTTAACTTTGCTCCACCAGTTGAAATATCTAGGGATACACCATTACGATAAAGTTTAGTTGATGCTGATCCAGCTGTAGTACTATTAGCAGTAACAACTATAGATGTATATGCCAAATGATACCATGAACCAGCGGCATTAGCATCGTGAGTGTAAGCAGTTGAACCTTCATTGACGAATACCAAGGTAGTACGATCAGCAGTGTTCCATATAGTAAAAACACCGTTATAACCATTTTCTGTAGTACTACTAGTATTACCGACAGGCGCTAAACTTATTAATCTAGAACCGTTTGGTCCAAACGTTATAGGATAAAACCAAAAACAAATAGTAAATCCTTTTCCAACAACATCATTTGAAGGAATTGGTAAAACAGGTGATGTAACCATAAAATATGAATTAGTAGAAACAAACTTTAAAACAGGACCCCCACCAAATGTGTCAACAATAAGAGTTCCATTTACACTCCAATAATTACAATTATAAGCAGCACCACTTGATGCAGAATTAGTAATAACAGAACCAGAACCTGAATAAGTAGTTGAATTGCCTTTTAGCCATAAAATATCAGGAGGAGGGCCAGGAGTAGTAATTGAATTAGAAGTAAAAATATAATTACTACCTAATGCATTTAAAGTCAATGTTACTGTAGTAGTGACAGAATTAGTAGATGTTAATGTAATAGTCGTAGGGTTAGTCCCACTTGTGCTTTGAATAGACCCCGATGAAAGTTCATACGAATACGATCCTGTTTGCTGACCGCCAGACCAAGTTAGTGTGATTACTCCTGCTGTACTACTTGCAGCAATTAGATTTGTTATTGGAGTATATAAATTCGAAAATACTTTATTTGACCCTCCAAATAAATATTGTCCTTTATTATTATAAAAAAGATAGGACTGATTCGACATATATCAATTTTTTTATATATAACTTACAAAGAGACTTTTAATAAAACCAATACTACGATTTTTATTTATTTGTCTTTCTAAATATTCGCGTTTCTAACGAATAAAAAATTACGTATCCGAAAAAATCGTAAAATACTACTATATTTTGGATAAAAATCGAAGATTTGAAATGGGACGCGTCCCGTTACAAATCTTCAAAGGGATAAACGGTATGAAATATAGTAGTATTTTACGATGAATTATTGAAGAATAAAAATGAGAGATTTCGAATCTTTATTACCCCTTTTTTCAATAATGATATTTGAAATGTATTTGATGTTAATGATTTGGTTAACGTCAACTTATTTATCTAATTACTTTATCTTGAGAGAGGGGGGTCACTATGTAACGTAGGTTCTCTGATATATTTGAACGTCATTAGATACAAAAATTGACTGATATCAGCTAAAATATCATCACGAATACTCATGAAATCCGAATCATTACAATTATCAAAATGAATAGATAAATCATTCAAAAATTCGCGATATTCGTATATTTTTTGGTTGAAATCCGACGTTTCCGAATAATCTTTCAAATAAATATTCTTTTCAATCATATCTATACGAGAACCATCCTTACCCAAGAGAACTTCTACGAATTTATCAATATTTTCATTAAGACGCCCATATTATCAAATTAGAATCGGTATTAAGAGGTTGTCAACTAGTAGGAAAAGCAATAACAACAATACCAGTTCCACCACCACCACCAACTGGATTCCAAGCAGCTCCACCTCCACCTCCAGTATTTGCACCACCTTTACCACTATTACCATTAACCCCACCACTTCCTAATCCTTGACTAATTCCACCAGAACCACCACCATTTGCACCACCATTATTACCACAACCACCACCACCACCAAGACCACCTAAACCACCACCTGGAGCACCACCTCCCCCAGCCCAATAATAAGTTCCAAATGAAGAATAACCCGAAGGCGTAAAATCAATAATACCTGGTAAACCACATGTAATACCATTACCTCCATTACCATTATTTCCACTAAATCCATCAGAACCTGCACCACCACCACTACCTCCAGAATTAGCGGCTCCTTTATTAGCATAATTATTATCACTATTATTACCAGCTTTTTGAGCTGTAACAATATATCCTACTCCACCACTACTACCACCTGTATTAGGTGGTACATTTGATGGCGTATTACCAGTTCCACCAGAACCACCTCCGTATGCTGTAATAACAGATGGTGATGGTGGTGTTCCTGATATTACCGAAAATGTTACCGTTGTATTACCACCATTAGTACAACCAATGCTATTTGCTGCTGATCCTACACCTCCATCACCAATACTAATATTAATTGTTCCAGAAGAAGGATATAATGTAATAGGATACATAACAACACCACCACCGCCACCACCACCCCCCATATAACTTCCACCACCGCCACCACCACCTACTGCTAAAACATATGCTTTAACATTTAATTCTCCACGATAAGTATAAGTATAATCAATAACATATGTTCCAGCACTACTGATATTTCCAAATGCATAAACATTATATTTATTAGTTTCATTTTTTTTACTAATTATTTTGTTACCAGTACTAAGTGTTTGTGAAAATGTAGATTGTATAGTTCCAGCATAAGTGATACTATTTACGGTAAAAACTATTGGTGCATCATTATAAGCTATACTATCAACCGTTCCGATTCGAATAACCCCATTTTTACTTGATAAAAAATAAGAATTAGTAGCCATTAAGATATCTTTATTATAAGTTATAAAGAGACTTTTTAGAAGTAATCTCACGAATCTTCAAATAATTTAACGATTTTCTTTTCATTAATTTCTCTTGACTTTCTCTAAATATCCGTTTCCAACGTCTTTGAAATACCCGCAACCAAAATGTTTTGATAACGACAGTATAAACACCATCGGAACGAATAACTAATTTCAAAATATCGATTTTAGGTTGTTTAACACGAATAATACTATGAAGCCATAGATAATGTAAAAGTTTATGATAAGGATTTTTTAAGAAACCCTTTGTAGAAATGGTATTTGCCATGACGAGGAAATCATCTCCTTCTATTTGTGTTGCCAAACCGATGTAATACTGTTTATCAACTTTTTCTTGAAATAAATGCTCTGATTCTTCTTCAAAAAGGGTATCAAATTCTATTTCCTCTTCTGTACTAATAGAATAATCGTCGTCTTCATCATCATAGGAAATAAAAGAATCTTCTTCTTGTTCTTCACTAATTATATCGTCACTTTCATATAATAATAAACTACTTTCATTGCTAGAATCAGTATCGTAGGAAAGATGTGAAGGATGTGAAGGACGATCCATAATATATTATTGTATTTTATCAAAAAATATAATAAAATATTCAATTTTTCAGGTCAGGGTCAGGGGAACCAAGGTTCCCCCTGAAACCCCCTCCTTCTCAGGGAACCTACGGTTCCCCTGAAACCCCTCCCTTAAAATAAAAAACTTGATATCAATCTAATGATTGATATTAAATACAACATAAATACCATTATTTAAGGGAGGGGTTTCAGGGGAACCGTAGGTTCCCTGAGTTTCAGGGGGAACCTTGGTTCCCCTGATCTGATTATATAATATAATATATAGGCGATGTATGATATTATTATTATCGGCGGCGGAATTGCCGGAGTGTATTCACTCTACCAATTTCACAAAAAATCTCCTCATCTAAAAATCTTATTAATTGAAAAAGAATCTTATTTAGGTGGTAGAGTTCTCACATACAAGGATAAATTCATGACTGTAGAAGAGGGCGCAGGAAGAATTAGTGGTTCTCAACCACTAATAATGGCATTAATAAAAGAACTAGGTCTAAATTCCAAACTGTCAGAAATAGAAAGTACAGCGGTTTTCTCACCAGCGGATGGAACATCATCCACAGAAAGTTCCATGGGAGATGCACCAAAACAAAAACAAAGATCCATTATAAATGCATTAGAACCCATCTATGAAATTCTACTCGATATAGGATTCGGTCCAAGAACATTACCAAATGTAGGGCTTATTTTAAAACTCGTGATAGCAAGTAAAACCTATTCAAAAAAAACATTACAAAAGCAAACATTAGAATCATTTGCAAATAAGATTCTAACCAAAGAACAAGTAGAATATATAAAACGATCATTTGGATATTATTCTGAATTAGTAATTATGAATGCATATGATGCTATCAAATTATTGAATGAATTAGGGCCCAATAATCAATTCTATTCTTTGAAAGGGGGTCTAAGTCAAATTCTAGAAAAAATGGAAGAAAAAATTGCGAAAAATCCGAATATAAAAATATTGAAAGGAAAAAAAGTGAAAAATATCATTCATATATCCGACAATTTCGAAATTTATGTAGAAAATAGAACAAAACCGTTCCATACTAAAAAATGTATTTGTGCTCTTCCAAAACCGGCACTTGAAAAACTACATATTTTCAGTCCAATAAAACCAATGTTGAATAAAGTAGAATGTGGAACTCTATGTCGTATTTATTCCAAGTTCGATCCAGACCCACAGGGAAAAATGTGGTTCAAAGATTTACCGAAAATGACGACGGATAATGAATTAAGAATGATAATACCTTATAATGCAAAAACGGGGGTTATTATGATTTCATATTCGGACAATAAATATGCGGACTTTTGGAAAAATATATATGATAAAAAGGGGACGAGTGAAGTGAATAAAGTTCTCCAAGAAAAGGTGCAGGAAACTACGGGGATAAAAATACCAGTACCACATGATACACATCTTTTTTATTGGAGTTGTGGAGTAGGTTATTGGGGTGTTGGAGCGGATAGCCAAGAAATTTCTAAGAAGATGATACAGCCATTTCCAAATATGGAGATGTATGTTTGTGGAGAAAATTATTCGGAGAACGGGCAACAATGGATAGAAGGAGCATTGGAAACGAGTAAAAAAGTCGTATCAAATTTAGACTAACTCAGGGAACCAAGGTTCGACATTGTCTAGATGCGACGAAGTCGCGTGACGACAATATCGAACCTTGGTTCCCCTGAATTATATGTATCGATGTGTGTGATATTAGGTGATGAGTATGTGAGTGAGGGTAACCAAGGTTACCTCTGAACCCGCCTTCTTTAATATTGTTATTTGATATTAA